>Ga0209367_1001295_pt1 | contig 30166 bp, 17 predicted proteins | sample WorMetLIZISLAND2_FD_187412 | JGI IMG/M metagenome (GOLD analysis project Ga0209367, IMG submission 187412) | Marine gutless worms symbiont microbial communities from Max Planck institute for Marine Microbiology, Germany - Olavius geniculatus... ...
ATATGAAATTAATGCGTGAATTCAAACGAAATGCGGCATTATGTTACGTTATGCGAAATATTCTAATCTATCAGTGCCTGCGGTGACGTCATGACCCTAGCCCATATAGATCATGAATATTAATGGTCTAGCCGACGACGTCATCATTCTAGGCTAGGCCATAGCCTATAGATGTCATGAATATCATGGCGTCTATAGGCTAAACTCATGACGTCATCGCAGACCGTCATGGCAGCACGTTTTCTACGTCGTTTTCGTAGATCGTCGACTTCAAAGGTAAATTTTTCCATGTTGACAAAACGCTGGGCACCGATATTACTGTCAAAGTTATCAGAAAATTCTGCACTTTCAGGAAAGTGGATAAAATGTATATGTTAATTTTGGCGTCCACGGACCTTTAAGCATTTTTGGGACCAGCAGCAGTCTTGTTTATGCAGTGTTTTGGTGCACAGGTGTGGCTACCGTGGTGGCTATTGTGAGGTTGTCAATATGGACCCGGACGTAAAAGTTCAGCTCTTCAAATCTATCTCTGCTAAGCTCTGTCCCACTGTGTCTGGCCAGGTACGTCACATCATATGTAAGCTTGGGATTGGGGGGAAGTGTTTGTGTTGCATTTGGATAATTGTTGGTAATTGAATGGCTGTCAGTTGTCTGCTGTTTCTCGATTGAACATATTTATTTGCAAGAAATGCAAAAAAAATAAAACACACAGAATATATGCAAGAAATGGAGAAATACACAGGCTCAGTGGTGCCATTTAGATTGATTATCTGCATGTGCCTCTGAATGATACTACAGTCGGATCCACTTATATGCACGTCAGTTATAAGCACACTCCGCCTATTTACACGACTTGCGTCTAGTCCCGTCTGAGTTTATGCTATGTCAGTGGCAGTCAACTTCGCTTTATAAGCACCAGCCATATATGCACAATTTGGCTATAAGCACGCACTCTTTTGGTCCCAGCACCATGACTTACTTCAGTTATAAGCAACTTGGCTGACACAGTTCACATAAGATCGCCTGTAGTCGGCCACTTGATGCTCACGGGGTGGCGACGACTGAACCTCACAATTATGCGGGTAGGCAAAGCTAGTGACCACCATGCATCATGTGGGCTGCAGCAGACTGACCCACCCAGCAGCACGCAGCATCATCATCGAACTTCAAACAACAGTCTGCGAGTCAATAGTGCTAGGCCACCTGCTGATGGGAATAACTGAGATGAGGGATGGGTGGGCGTGTGGCGCAGCTGGCAATTAAACTCCGTAAACTGATGCTACACAACTGTAGTGACCATTATCAGGTGCTACATGCTGCACAATGGGAGATGAGTGAGGCGACCGTTTTCTGTGGCGTGGACGACCGCCTATTGTAACTGAATGTTGTAGTTGTAGATGACTGCAATGATCCAATAAGCTAACTACGGTTAAATGCATGCTCTGCTTACATGCAAGTCAGCTTGCGGTCCCAAGGCCGTGCATATAAGCGAGGTCAACTGTACATCAAAAGTAATATATTATATGCTCCCAATTTTACAACAACAGCAGTAGTCAGTAGATATGCTTAGCTAGGTTGTACACTGCTGATTTCACTCATATGCTATTGTATCTTTGCTTTTTATTGTATTAGTTTAGCATGTTCAAGGTAGTTAACTGCCTGGTTTTTGTTTCAATGTTTGCAGTCGGCGATGGATGCTGTTGTCAACCCTCCACAGCCTAACGAACCATCTTACGAACTCTTTTATAAGGTAGTTGCTGCTAATACTAATAGTCCTGATAATGTTTGTGGTGCTGTTATCATGGCTTTGTCATGCGGCACAGCCACTGCAAGAGTTCATTCAGTTCATCTGATATACGAGGATCGTTTGATAAATAAGTTTACAAATCGGCGCCATTCCGTTTATTCTTAAAATAGAAAAAATTAAGATATACGTTTTGTAGGGAATTTAATTCTGAATACAAGTTGTGAGTTTTATGAAAATGACGTCATTGTGACGTCATTTATAAACATTAAATTCGGCAGTGTTTGCACTGAAATTGTCCCATAACGAACAGCAGTTGTAATTGTTTTTTGTGGGCAAAAAGACTTATTGCAAATTAGATTCACTCCGCAATGCATCCAGTGTTTGGCAACAAGTGTTTGACGAAGCCAACAGTACATTTGGTGTAAGAAAATGCTAGTTGCCAGAATTTTGCATCAGATACCCAGGTGCAATCAGTCATTCCTCAATGGCTCGGATAGCAGCTAGCATTGTCTTTTGCGTCAGGCATTCAGTAACTTGTTGACAGATAGAGCAAATGTTTGAACAAACTTAGATGATATGTTAGAAAAATAAAACAATAATATTCAGCATGTACAGAGGTGACATTAACTTATAATGTTTATTCGTTTTTTTTGCTTCTTTGCTGGTTGTCAATTGTGAGTTATGCTAGATTACTGGTGGAGGAAATAATACACAAATAGACTGTGTTCTATTAACAGATGACGTCAGCATCAAAAAAATTTTCACGTAGGTTTAGAATTAAATTTCCAACAAAACGTATATTTCGGATTTTTATTATTTTAAAAAGTAATGGAATGGCGCCATTATGAGAACTTATTTATCAAACGACTTTCGTACAATACACTGTGTCCCAAAAAAACCTCACGAACATTTTTAATTGTAAATTTAAGAAAGATTATCAGGTTTTAATAATCTTTGGTACGAATATTCCTGAGACAACAGACCAGCAAATGACCGTTTTCCCACCTCATTCAATGTCTGTTTCTGCACTACCTGGGGAAATCAGAACCATTGAAATATTGCTTTTTTTATCTAATGCAGTATGATTACTTAATCAACATAACACAGAAAAACACATTTTGTTCACATTTCTGACTTTTTGACTGACATTTTGTCAAGTTGTCCATTTTTCAACTGCCTACAGTGAAACTGCTTAAAATAACGGCCCATTATGCGAACATAAGCATGGAGATGCTTTCTCTATTCACTGACTGCAGTATCAAATAAACATTCCTGAACGTCATCTGGTAGAGCCACTGCTGCATGGCAGTCAAATTTTGTATTAGACTGGCTGTTGGAGCCCACAGATTAGGATAGATGGAATTTATTAACGTTTTTTAATTCATTTTAACACGTATTATGCTTGGCCTGCTTTTCCCAGGCAGTGCAGAAGCAGACGTTGGGTGAGGTGGGAACTTAAACAATGATTTAATTTAATAGCCTTACGTTACCTTACCTTACCTCCGGGGTGGACAGGCTCTTACACCTGCCCAGCGCTGAGGCCGTATCAGCTCGGCCCAATGTGCGTCCCCAACTGTAACCACAAGGTTACAGGTAGCGGCTATAAAGCCGTAGTCGGCTGTGAAGCCGAAACCAGCACAAAAGCACTGATAACGTGTAGCAAATCTGCTCTCATGGGTTTGGTCAGCTCTTAGTTAGCTCCTACTCTCCAGATTTCAGAAATCTTTCGGGTCATCGGTGCAAAGCCCCACCAGCACGACAAGGTGGCTGACCACGGTGGGGGATTTAATAGCCATTTGTATCAGAAGTATTTTTGCCAAAAATTATTAAAATCTGCTGATCTTTTTTTGAGTTACAGTTGATAATATCAGAGATGTTTTTTAGGTTTTCTGTTTATTTCTCGGTATATTTCGCTTGATTGGCTTTCCCTAGGTAGTGCAGAAGTGGTCAGTAGGTGAGGTGGGAAACTGAATGGTCATTTGATGGCAAGTTGTGTCAGAAATATTAGTACCAAAAATTATCAATATCTGATAACTAGTTTTTAAGTGACAATAATAATAGTAATAATACAGAAATTTATAACGCATGCAAAGTCAGTGAGCTGAATCTGAGCCACCGGCAGTCGCTGGTTGGATAGTGATGAGCTATAAACTGAGTAGGTAGGTTTTGAGATGGCGTTTGAAGATTGAATGGGAAGTACAATGTCTAACTGATAAAGGGAGAGAGTTCCAAATGCTGGGAGCCTTATATGAGAATGTCAGTCGAAAACAGTCGAAAATGTCAGGGATGTTTTTTCGGGACACAGTGTATATAGCGGGAGCACTAGACAGCTTTTGGACAAAGTCTGTCAGCTTTTGCCTCATATCTGCCTAAACCGAAACTTTACTATTACATTCACCATTGCCATTTATTACCACTTTGCATGAAAACTGATATTCATTTTACCGTCCCACATAGGGTTGTAGGCTGGCTGAGTTGACCACTGAGTTGGCTAATCTGCCCTCAGACTATCACCCATCCAAGTATTAACCGGGTCCAGTGTGGGTTAACTTCGTTGATGAAACACAGCATGTTATCCACTAAATCAGGCTGCATGTCATTGACTGTCTGTAGGAGAAGAACGAGGTGTTAGGTGAGCTGGCTCTGAAGGCGCGAATGACAACAGAAACATTGAATGCGATCGACGGTGTTCAGTGCAATGAGGTGATGGGTGCCATGTATGCCTTTCCTCGTGTTTTTCTGCCCGACAAAGCCGTCGCTGAAGCCAAGGTTTTACACTGTTTTGTTATCTCTCATTTGCTGCTGCAGCCTCTAGTGTATAACGCATGTTTCAGAACGAATAAAACTTTAATTTGTAACATTCATGCTGTAACAGGTCTGCTTAATATGGTAACTTACTGATGCTATGTGGAACGTCATTTGCCTGACAGCCTTTTCCTTAAATCATTTTTGCTGGTGTTCTACAGTTCATATAGTTTATTATATTACAGTAATTAATTTGTGTGTGCACTAAGGGTTTTTCATTACATAATATATACTGCACAGTAGCCAAGTTGGACAAGGTGTTATTGTCAAATCATGAGAATTGTGTTTTCGAGATTTTTACTGGCAAGTTATATAAAGTTTATTTATACATTCTTTTGGCTGATAAATATGTCATTCCTAGTGCATGTCTAAAAGTGGTCCCATGGTTTTCTCGCAACTCTATGAATTTGTAGGGGTGGTGCTCATCTTCGTCTCTAGGTCCTAAGCTGGCAGCGAGTGCAAACACGGTAAATAAAATTGTCCCCATCTTCACCCCATCCCTATCAAATTTTCGCCATCCCCATCCTGTTTCCGTAAGAATTTCCCCATCCCCATCCTCACAAAAAATTCCCTATCCCCATCCCCATTACCATAGAAATTTTCCCATCCTCATTTGCATCGCACCACAAAATGTGAAGCCTTGAGCTGAACCAATTTACCGCTACTGTCATTTTTAGTGCATTTTAACGTTGTGCACCACGTAAACTCGCGTTTCACTTACTTTACTTATTTACCTACTTTACTGACGAAAATCTCCGTTGCTGTAGCAAGCTGAAACTGTCTTCAGTGTCCTCAAAACTTAACACAAAACTGTCACTACTATTACCACTTGTAGGCTGCCAAGTCGTGTAGACTGTACGCCAGTGTCAGACGGCCGTATGCCCCGCGTCGTTAAAGTAAACCTTTGGGAGAAGCGCCAGTCACACGTGGCGCTAGTCAGCCAGACACGAGCCATTGATGTGCACGTTTGTGTCGTTTTCCTGCAGATCCCAGGAATGCTAGGCGGCGTCGGCAGATATCTGCGATCTCAGTTGCTGCAGTCAGTGTGTAATGTGCTGACGTGGGTTACACCAATTACTTGACGGCCAGCCGGGTAGGCTTTTGTAAACCAATGTCCATGCAAAGTGATACCGCGTAGTAGTCGGCGGTCGCACATGATCTTAATGAGCGTTTTAGTGTCTAGAATGGCGCTCACTTTTACCATGTATGCGGTGGGAAACGGACAAATTTTGTTTATCGCTACCGCAGTAACTACCGCAACTTTTTTACCGCTACTGTGGTATTACAGTTGTTTTTTTATCGTTACCGTGGTATTACCGTAGAAATTTACCCATTTACTGCGTTAATTACCGCGGTATTACCGTTTTTTCCCATTACCGTGTCGCTCTCTAGTGCAAACACAACTCTGTTACATGGGCGCTAGGCCCGACCTCTTCCATATACTGCTCGTTACCTTCCTGGCAGTGAGGCCAGTACCAGATTATACGGCTTGGTGAACAGAGGCACATGCCCAGAGTTGTTGGCATTGCACCAGGCTGGACTCAAACCAGGGACCTCACGATCACTAGTTTGACATGCTACTGCTTCAACACCAAGCCACATGACTAAGAACAGCCAACTGAAATGTTCATAACTACATTCATTTATGCATACATGAATAAATTTCTATGTGGTTCTGGCAGCTGTGGCCACACAGACAGAGACACACTTGCCAAAACTTTTATACGTACATAGGATTGGAAACTTGGGAAAACTAGTGATTAAAAACTAAATAAAACTTGCTGTGTGAGGTTCTGAAATCTGAATGTATAATATTCAACCACAGAATTACAGCAGCCTTTTTACGAAGAGCGTGTTTACGTATATATGAAAGGTTATTGTGATGGTATGTAGTGTGTAGAGAGTGGACAGTAATGTTATATTTGTAAATGGATGGATATTGCAGGGCAAGGGCATGGAGCCTGATGCGATGTATTGCTATCAGCTGCTTGAAGAGACTGGCATCTGTGTCGTCCCCGGCAGTGGCTTTGGACAGAGAGAAGGAACATATCATTTCAGGTCAGTGCCTGTCGTCATCATCTTCTAGAAGTTCACTTGTTGTTCAGTTCTGTCTGCTGACAGCTCACCTGTCTGTTTATCTTCTTCTCTCTGTCTCTATGAGATTACATGCAGTGTTATCAGAAGACTTAGTTGTCATTTTTAACAAGTTTGTTAGGGGTTGAGGTGCGATGATTTTTTTTTAATTTGCACTGATTTTTTTCCAATGTGATGCATTTTCAGTGAGATACCAGTATTATTTGTGTATGGCAGTACTATGATTCAGTGTTTATATGAAACATGTTTTTGTTTATTGCATGGTTTAGTTTTTTTTATTCGTTTGTTTGCTGCTACTGCAGCAAGTTTTCTTAAACAGCATTTTGTAACTGATAGATTATATTACACATATAAAGAGATATATTAAATAATAGCAGAATTGCAATAAAAATTTACATCACAATGTCAACAAATTTCTTTCTGAGAGATCGTCAGTTTGGACCTACAACACAAGAATGATCTCTCAGACTCGAAGGCAGAAGTATTTATCTTGTAAGTAAGTAAGTAAGTAAAATGTGAATTTATATATCACATGTCGTTATGCTCCAATGCGTTCTTTATCGTTAACTCATATATCCTTTGTTTCAGTACTTTAAAATTTATTACAGTTTAGAGTTATTATTTTCAAAAAATTTGAACTTTTGGAGTAATATGTGCTAAATTGTCGTGTGCAGAATGACAATTCTTCCATCAGTCAGTGAGCTGAAGATATTTCTGGAGAAGTTCAGAGAGTTTCATGTCAATTTCATGTCCAAGTATAAGTAAATGAATCAGTGTAGAGTATTTAGATCTGTTTCTTTTAAACTTGGCATTAGTATACATACGCTTTTAGGCTAATGCAATATTACACATTCAATCATTTGCATCTGTTTCAAATTTCTTTTTGTCTCAGTGTAACTGCTATTTTTTGAGTGCCGTATTTTATTTTATAATTTCATGTGTCATGTTTGATAAATTTATTGAGTACTGCTGCTGTGATATGGGCATCATACTTCTTCTTTACAGTATTTTGTATTATGGCAGGGTATTCTAGTTAGTGATGTCATTAGTGGCATGTTTGTTCAAACAACTGTTTAAAATTCTGATATTTTCATGCCATGTAAGTTGAAATGGGTTCATTTCTAATTTATATCATCATTGCTTAGGGTGAATTGCCGATATTGGTATTCATATATCCACATCATTATTTCAGATTACTGATATTATTTTAAATATTGAACGTCACTAATTTACATTAGCAGTACGACTGATCCTGACTGTAAATAGAACATAATTCTGTCTGCCACTTTTATGACTGTTGTACTAGTATATTAATCTATATTTTACATCAGTTGTATATAACTCTGATATACATGTATATTTAGTGCCCTTTGTGTCTCATTTATGCAGATGTTAGCATTGCCAGAATAATTTTTAACCACCCGATAACATTGTCAACCAGTGAGTTTATGTACAAAGGATTGTTTTTTTCATAAAAACCAACCAGTGGTGTCGTGAAAGTTACAGTCATCTACTGTGTGCTCAAGATGATGGTATTTTATTTGTATTTATCGACAATTTGCTTTGTTGTGATATTTTGTAAGTGTGCTGTTTCTGGTCGTACTTTAGGATTTTTATCGGCATAATATACTAATGAACTTTTACCTACTTTGCATGCGATTGAGGTGGCTTATGTAGTAATAGCTGGTAGGGTATTGGACTTGTTTGCAGTGCAGTGAGCTCGTCCGTTCCTGGCTACGGTGCTGCTGTGCAAAAACCATTAGCCAGAACCTTGTATCCCATTGCTTATGTGAAAGTTGTCTAATCTAACATTTGTGTGGTGTTCTCAGAGGCATCTGCTACAAGTAAGATATGCTTATAGCACAAATCATGTCAAGATGTCAAGGTGTGCGTAGCTTTTTCAGGAAACCATCTCAAAGCTGTCACATGAAATCAAACACTTTACCTACCACTTTATACGGATGAACACTTATCGCCTTAACCACAGCCAAACAAACCACTACCCGATCTACTTATCCTGCAGGGATGGAAGACTGGGTTGATCTGGAAAGAAGTAACCCCTTCAATACAATACAATAAAGTACAGTACAATAAAGATGTCAAATCTGAATGAATCTGAATAAAATCTTGTGCACTTATTCTCCAAGAAATTGTTGAAGCGATAATCAAATTTCGTTAAAAAATATTATTTCTTGGTGAAGTTGTTAAATGTTAAATATTGGTAACAAAATATTTCCATTACCAATATGGCATTACATAAGTAAACCTCTCTGTACATTTGTGCAACTCGAACAGCATATGATTTTGGCAAAATTCTACGCCAACAATGCACTGGATGTTGGCAGTTATGGTGCAAAATTTAACTTAAATCTGCTAACGCAAACGATAGCTACAGTGAATTTTGTGAGTCACCTTAAAACGTGAGGTGTCTATCTTCTGCAACAGTTTGTTTAATCCTGACAGTGTGCACCGTTTGCTGCCTGAGAAATTCCGTGATAAAATTTTACCACCATACTTTTTCTGTTGTATTAGCAGTTTGATTAAAACACGATCGCCTGCAGAAATTACCATTTTGTTATTATTTACGTTGATTGGGTCAACAAACGTCGCTTCTGATTGAGCGACTGCGGTATATGTAACGCCATATTGGTAACGAAGATATTTTGTTATCGATATTGAACAATTAATAACTTTGCTACGAAGTGATAATTTTGAATGAAATTTGGTGACCATTTCAGCAGTGTATTGGAGATTAAGTGTACGAAACTTTATTCAGATTCGTTCAGATTTGACATTTCTTTTGTATGATGTCTAGGGAATTACTTTTTTTCCTGACAGTGTATATCGAGATGGCTTTCATGTTTGCAGACAGTTGCTCATTCATTGTTAACCTGTCTCAGTGTAGAGTTCATTGATTGAGACCAACTTGTTAAGCACTAGACCAAACTGCCGGTAGGCTATTCACGACTGTTTATGTCTTCGATATAACACAGAGGTTGTTTTAACATTATGCGCTATATGAAATTATGTTTTACTTACTTATTTACTTACGTGCAGATGCATGGTGGGTAAACGATGTTCTGCATTGACTTCATTCAGCTTTGGTTTTGCTGTGTCTGATTTGGAGCTCAGGAATTGACGTTCAGTGCTGTCTGATGGTTTTCTGCATCTCAGGCAGACTGCTACAGCGAGTGGCCAAAAGTGTCATAATGCGATGATTACGGCAGTAAGTCGTGAAGTGCATCACAAGTAAAATAAGTCAAATTTTGTACTTGGACTCATCTCTAGCCAATTTATGTCTATGGTCATGTAGTTTTATCTATGTAATATGCGTTGCATCATTTATGACATCATTTTGACAAATGAAGGGATTGAACTGCTGTGGGTACGGAAGGCAGAGAATTGACAAGGGAGAAAAAGAAAATTCCTATAATATTATGTAGTAGTCGTTCTATGCAATTATTAATTTTGAATACATTAAATATAAGACTGTCTTGCATACGGAAGTTTTTGAACTGATACAAATGTTGACGAAGCGTAGAAAATTTGCTTCAAACTGAAAGACCACCAAATCTGATGGAAGGAACGTTTGGAGAATAATTTGCCATGTTAGAGTGCACAGAAAAAGACATTGGCTAAAATTATAAACTATGCAAATGGTATACTAACTCAACAATAATCACCACGTATGGTACGCCGTCGTTTGTGTTTCTGTGGTTTTACTAAATGGAAAATTCGGAAGCAAACTGTAACAAGCAGGGTAAATGGAGCTCGTTGTGTTTTTTGGTGTACACAGAAGTTGAGCTGGAAGGCAGATGACTGGAAATGTATATTGCATTTACAGACGAAACTCGGGTAGTAATAGGACAACATAAAACTTAGTATGGAGAACGCCACACAAAGTCTGGAATCTGGAATGTCTTGGAGGTAGCAACAGTCAAAACATTTCAGCCATACTCCTGGGCTGTATTTGCTATGAAAAAGGGTTTACTTCAGTACAAATGGACAGAATGTTGACTCGTGGATACAACTGATGAAAATTTGTGGCCAGATGTGTGCAAACATTTTGCCGGAAAGCACTTCTTTTTCCTCTGTACATCACTCAGTATTTACTCATTTGTGGATAACAAAAAATCACATTATTTTTACGTGGCCAGCACAATCATTGGACATGAACATAGTCGAAAATATGTGAAAGGTCGTAAAACTTCATGTGCAGAAAGAATTCTGCTCTAGCAACCTGAAGCAAAGCTCATTAGACCTCATAATCGGCAGTTCTTATGATTTAAGGTTTAGGTCGTTTTTTGTGTTTTGTGTTTCATAAAGGTTAAACTTTTTGTTCTGTTGCTACGTTTATGTGCAATTTTGCCTGGAAAGGCCATTCCCAAAATGACCTATACTGTGTCGGGTGGGACGTTACACCATACTCACTCTATTCGTCAGCTCTACGCATTCATTCTGCGACGAATTTGTTCTGTAATTTGTAACAAAATTCTGAAACGTCAGGTAAGCGCTTTTGTTGAAATAGTGTTGTTTACAATGTTCGAATTTAACCTGCAAAAAAACGAATCGAGCGTTCACGCCGCCGCCATTGTGACACACTTTTGGCCACGTGCTGTAGTTTGTTACATTGAATGGTATTTTGTTACATTGAATGGTATTTTGTCGTCCGACATAAGTGTGTGTTGTACAACTGGGTCCACTGCAAGTCGTTAGTTTCTGTGTTTGGAATCAGAGCCTGGTACTGTGGTTACTAGCAATGGTAGTGAGTGTTAGTGTTGTTTCTATGTACACTTAGGGTTAGAACATGAAACTGAGTAGCCCTACTGCTAATGGTAGTTAGTGACTTGGTGATAAAAGTGATGTGCAAAGCAGTCATTAGCTGTAGTTAGCATTACAGTTAGTGTTTATCATCAGCGATAGAATGTTAAGCTTGTGAGTTCATTCAGTAGGTGGATAGTGAAGTTTGCACATGGTAACAGTGTAGATAGATCATGTCAATGTGTCTTCTGTCTGTCTGTTCTCTGCTCAGTTCGCATGACGAGTGTTGATGATCAGTGCTGCTTGAATACGGATGAGATGTACTGAATGCATTTGAGATCATTTTGGTGATGCACTATATCACCTTACACTTACTTATTTACTTACTTGCTTGCTTAGTTACCTACTTACTTACTTACAGTTGACCAACCATAAAATTATGCTGTTGGACGTGTGTGCCGAATGTTCGACACTATATGCTGTGCTTTTCAGTATTTTAATAACTAATAACTTGCGCATTCGTATGCCACGTTGACTTTGACTGTTCTATTCCAGGTGTACCATTATTTTCTGTCTCTTCCTATGCTACGCTCTTATGACAGGTCTGAGCTTGTAGTGTCATTTTCCAGACCAGTCTATCAAGTTTTATTTAGACGTACCCCAGTGCATAGGGTTAAGGACAAGTGCTGTCGTTTATGTCTGTGTTTTTAATGTAACATCTTTGTCAGCTAGTCACTTTAGGAGTTAACATGTATACGTGTGTTAACAGTAGAGGCACTGTGAATGTCTGTTTATCACCCGTTGTTGTAATGTCATTTTTGTTAATTCTGAGGCTGCTGCTACCAGTGTTATAAATTAAATAATGAATAACTAATCTAACACTTGTAATCTTTGACTAATTTTGACCAAAAAAATGTGCATGAAGGTGCAAAGTTGCGGCAAGAACTGTTTAGCAATTTCCTGCCTTATTTATCGTTTGCTGAACGTTGCGTAGGCGTGTCAGTGATCTGTAACAGTAATGGTACTTGGCGTAAACCGGTGCAGGATATTACAACGAATGGGAACTATTACTAACGTCTGGAATACTTAAAACTAAAAGCAGACAATTGTTGCTTTTACGTCGCTGTTCTGGAGTATGGTGAATTTTGTGTCCAAACTTCAGTCATTAACATCTAACACTAGTGATTGACAGTATTGCTTACTTGTTGCTTTGATTTTGCACTTCTGAGTTTTAATTTTACAGACACAACGTTGTTCCCTAAGAATTGGGGAATCCCGGATGGGGATTGGTGGGGAAAGATAGAAATGACAGCCTGCTGTCTGTAAGAATCTACTTAGCTACATTTATTTCGTTCGCATGCATCCTACACAGCACAACGTGTATTCTCGCGTGATGATATGCTGTTGTGTTGATACTTAATTAATAATAAATAACATGCCTCTGATTCAGTGTGCCTCTTTGTGACATACAGTATGGCGCTGTTGGTTGTTTGATTGATTGACTGAAGAAAATTCATTCGTGTGTTAATTGATATTTAACAACCAAAGTATTAATTTAAGTGGTAACTTGATTATGAATTAACTGAAAGATAAAAAGCACCGTGTGAGAAAGTACATTGTGGCAAAAACGTTTTGTGTTTGTTGATTCATTTCATTTTCCGTTACACTCGCTGTAGAGTTTACATTAGGCCTATCTGTCACTCATTACTCTAAAACAGATATACACAAAAATTCAAATATTTATTCTTAGTGAGCTCATGGTCGAATCATTGTGATCAAAGTTAATGTAGTCAGTGAGCAGCACTAATCTCAAATCAACCAGTTATCGTTAAGGGCCTAGTAAAGTTCAGGTGATCAAGTCAACTACAATCTAATTTCCGGCTTACGGCAGCATATCGCGTAATACTCACACCGAAACGGAATTTTTTTTATAAACGCGGCACATTACCGAAATTTGGCCAGAAGACGACTGGAACCAGATATTGACCGGATTTGTAAAAAAAATAGCCACGTTACTTCCGTAGCCGAATTTCGTTACCGTACGTCACTAGTTAATATTGTGATGAAAAGATTAGATGCCTTATTTGCATTTAGACGCCGGTCGTCCTCTATGTGTCTATTGATATAAGCAATAGGCTATACATGCAGCGCCGATTAGGCTATGCCTAGGTAATGAATGATAGAAGCAACAGGCGAACAGCAGCGAGTATACAGTACCACAGAATATGACCGGTGTTACAGTACAGAGTCTCCCTGTGGGAAATGCCCAGAGGTCAGGGGCGTATTAAGACTGCTGGCAGAATTTTAATTTTTTGGTTTTGGAACACACTCGGGCCTTGCTAATTGCTAAATTGCTTCTGTGCTGTAAGTTGTAATATATCAATAATTGTTGTGTTCAGTAAAAGAAACAATTTTTTCTGATGACGAACATACAACAGACGAACAAGTAATTTGAGCAAAGCTCACGTGACGCGCGATAGCAGCGGTCCTGCCACCTGGGCAATCGTGTACAGCATGCAATAGAATAATAGTGCATCTTGAAGGAGTACCCAAATTTGAGGCCTCCGTTCGGAGGATGCCTTGAATTTAAGATGTCAAAATTTAGATTGTTAAAAATGGACGTTCTATGCTAAAACTTTATAGGCCTACGCAGGTTGTCCAGGTTTATCTCCAGCCATTTCGGCGCAATTCACTATTGAAATGCGCGTCACAGCCGAAAATTGCAAAAAAAACACTAAAATCTTCTAACGTTCAAGGTTCAAGGTCATTCAACGTCATTCAAAGTCATCGATGTTGATGCCATTCAAAAGCTCGTCACTAGTACTTGTTATGATAAGCAGCATGTCTGTGCATATCTTGCAACTGTTTTCACGCTAGACGAGCTAATACTGGTAAAGTGACCACTTTTTAAGAAGGTACCCTTTTTGATGCTCGCCTGCGCAGGCCTTTTTGAACCTAGAGGGTCGAGACTTGAATTGCTAAAATCTGCGTTTAATGCTAAAAATTGGTACGCAGGTTGTCTTGGTCTATCTCCAGCCATTTTGTCGCAATTCATTTTTAAAATGTGCGCTGTAGCCAAAAATTGTGAAAAATTCACTATAAACCCATTTTTGGGGGTTTAGTTTGTTCAAGGTCATCGGTGTTAATAAATCTAAAAAAAAGCCCGTCGCCAGTGCTTGTTATGATATAATCAGCATGTCTGTACCCATCTGCAACCGTTTTCACGCTACACGAGCCAATATCAGTAAAATAACCACTTTTAGGGGAGTACCCCTCTTTGACGCCTGCGTGCGCAGGTTTCCTTGAACTTAGGGGGTTAGGACTTGGACTGCTAAAATCTACGTTTATAGTGCTGAAAATTTCATACGCAGGTTGTCTTGGTCTATCTCCAGCCATTTTGTCACAGTTCACTTTTGAAATGTGCGCTGCAGCCAAAAATTGCGGAAAATTCACTATGAACCCTTTTCTGGGGGTTCAAGGTCGTTCAATGTCATCAACGTTGACAAATCTAAAAAGTCTGTCACCAGTGCTTGGTGTTACAATATGCATCATGTCTGTACCTAACTGCAACTGTTTTCACACTATAAGAGCCAATAGCGGCAAAATAACGTCTTTTAGGGGCGGTATCCCTATTTGAAGTTTTAGTTCGAGGGGAACCCCTTCACTCAGGGGCATGAAATTTTGTCACAATAAACTAGAGTCCTTGAGGCAGCCCACAGTGAAGATTTTGTGATCCTAGCTTGCACCGTTTTGACACAATACAGCAATGTGACAGACGGACAGACACACGCCCAGGCCATGGCTAAGACGCGCGAGGCCTATGAAATTTTTAGCATAGAACGTCCGTTTTTAAGTTTGAATTTCGACCTTTTAAATTCAAGGAGTTTTTAGTACGGAAGCCTCGAATTTGAGTACTCCTTCAAAACGCATTATTATTTTATTGCATGCTGCGCAGGTGGCAGGACCGCTGCTATCGCGCGTCACGTGAGCTTTGCTCAAGTTACTTGTATTTATAATTATGCTTATATTTTTGCGTTTCTGAGCTCTGGGCCTGCATAAACTGCAGTCTCGTTGGCCCCATGGTTAACTGAACACGCTTCTGAGAGACTGACTAGATTAAGCTACGTGCAATGATAACGATGCTGATGACGATGAGCAAAGCATTGTAACGAATGATGTTGAGTGCTGCTGCTGCTGCTGCTGCTGAACACTCATGAGGCCACCATTTGGCCTTGAGGCGCTCCAGCTCTCCGTTACGCTTCAGAGCAAGCAGCGACCTCTGCAGTCGCGACCAGAGATTGTTGACGTTGTGGTGCTGTCTCGGGTCCTTCTTGACGGCGAACGTGTACTTGTGACAGTCCAGCGCCGAGCCAAGACGGAACGAGTACAGGTCACACGGCGCCTTGTTGAGCCAGTACTCGGCCGTGCTCGAGTCGATCATGAACGCGTACCTGCCGTCGCTGTCCTGTACCTTGTGCACGCCGTCTGCGGACGTCAGAGGCAGCTGCGCCTTGTCCATCCGCTCATACATGTCGCGGTAGAACTGATTGCCGCTGCGTCGGAAAAAATTCTCCGTGAAGCCGTCCTTGACGAGTCCGTATTGGATGTCGTCGTGTTGGGAGAGTTCGACGGGCGAGTTGATTCTCTCGGCTGAGCCGGTTCTCTTCATCAGCACTACCGTCTCAAACGTCATGAAGTGTTCGGTGAAATTGATTACTCTAGCTCTTATATCGGAATACGTGACCGGCGCCGCTAGCAGATCCGCTTCCTGCTCACAACAGAACAACAACCTGTAGAAAGCGCGACTTCCGTCTACGCTGTGAACGAAAAATAGACAACTGCGTTTGGCATAACCTAACCAAATATCGATCGACATTCTGTCATTGGTAAATTTTTCAGAAAATTTGCAATAAAGCAGTCATAAAAATATCACCGCATCTGAAACGCGTCGCTGCACTACCTTGTGAAATGTAACTGTCAGAAGACCGAAGACCGTGTGCTGGGCAGCTATAGTTTTGCCGCACTGATATAGTCACCGAAGTCCTGACGTATGGCTGCGTCATAGGCCCCTACGAGCAATAGTGAGTGATGTAAAGATTAGCACTTTTTGAAATGTTCGTCTAATTTCATTTTGTGCAAATGTGATAAAGTGCACTATGGTATTCTGTCTTCCTATACTACCGGATATAGCTTTCCGTCAGTGATGATAGCTGAAGTTTTAGCTGTGCGATGACGACCTATATTCATGTCGCGTAGATTTACGTGCGAATGGATGAAACGATTCGCCATATCACAAACGGTACAAATTGCGAGAAAATTCGCCGCGCAATTGCCCAGTGTTCCGCAGAAACTAGGCCTATTATGCTAATAGCATCAGGGCACATTATGCCGTAATAAAGCTCCGGGGCTAACTTGCAGCTCCGCTGAAATTGCAGGACAAACGGCCCTCGTCAGTAACGGTCAACCGTTTCAAATCTCATAACAGTAAAAACTTGCAACTGTGACGCGTACCCCACGCAGGACTTCGCCGATCATGCCGCTCCAGCCACCTGTGGACTCGTCTAGCACTCCATACTTTCCGTCGGCAACCAGCGTCAGGTTGAACCGACAATCGCAACCCGGTTGCTCTGAGAGCTTTTTCAGTAGGTCGGGTATATAACCTCTGAAGTCTTCGTTGCTGGTCGGAACAGCCTTTGTCGTCGTCACGTATGGCGGTTCCTGCCACGCAGAACATGGGCACAGAGATAAATACAGACAAAAAATAGATAGAAGTTAAGCCTATTGAAAAACAATAATTAGCAGGCTGACAGCTAAATAATAGCAAACAACAAGTGTTGTAAATTGCATCCACAAATGCACATCAGCAATTTCACATATAATCTGACACGGTCAGACGGTGTAACGTTTCTGTAGGCCTACGTCAACTGAACATACAGACAGAACGGCGGGACCACTTTATCCAGCAACAAGACAGACAAAAAGCGTAGCAGCAACGTATTATATTCGTTAATTTAAAATAACAAGTAATTTGAGTTTAATGCTCACGAAACGCGCGACAGCCTATAGCAGTTCCTGTAAACTTGCATGTTGCTTTTGGTTTATCTACAACCATTTCGTCGCAATTTACTTATGAAGTGTGTACCGCAGCCGAAAATCGCCAAAAAATCACTAAAACACCCTATTATGGGAATTCAAGGTTGTTCAAGCTCATCAATGTTGATACTTCCAAAAAGCTTGTAAGCAGTTCTTTTTACAGTACGCAACAAGTCTATATCTGCAACCGTATTTACGCTAGACGAGCCAAGAGCGGTAAAATGACTTCAGCGGGTACTGCTTTTTTATTCCCTCGTGCGCAGGCCTCATAAAGCAAAAGGGTCAAGACTTGGACTGCTGAAATATAGGCTTACGTTTTATGCTAAAATTTGTGTACGCAGATTGTCCTGATCTACCTCTGGCGATTCCTGTACCATTCGCTCTTGAAATATGTAGCGCAGGCTAAAATCGCCAAAAAATTAACAAAATCCCGATTTTGATGTTCAAAGTTATTCACGGTCATTGCTTTCGATGTCAATCGAAAGCTTGTATACAACTTCCTATTAGTGATTAATAGTAACCTTGGCTTTATCTCGCATCTTTTCTGAGATACGTCGATTTATTGGTTAAAAATCGCAATTTTTTTCTACCGGGATGAGCTCCCACGCAACGGGCCTAGTTCAGTTTTGCTGCTTAGTGCCTACGCGAAATCTTCTTCTTCTTCTTCTTTAGGGATGGTGAAACTAGAGTCTTCCAAGGAGCCAACAATGAAGATTTGGTGATCTCATAGCTTGCACCTGTTTGACTGATCCACTCGTTTGACGAACAGACGGACGGACGGACGGACGTCGACTTAGGCATATACGCGCTATAGCATTAGCTGTATTACATGCTGTCGCGCGCAATAAATCGTACGTAGGCAACATAGGCTTAATATAATTGCAATATTAATACATAATTATATTCCTACCACGATTGTCGTTGCTGTCAGGACATTTTCTGCAGACGCAGACGCTGTAACGAAATAATTTCAGGCATGCATGTTTACAAACGTAGCATTTATACTGAAATAAGAAAATGTAACAGAAAAGTATTTCTTGTGCTGGAGTAGAATAATACACAATGCACACGCCACTCGGTCGTTCATTGCTTATCGTCGACTTGGGCCACGGCCACGTGACGGGCGTAAAAATCGGCATTATTACATGCATCGTAGAATAACAAATTAGCATAAGAAACATTTGCAAATTGCAACACAGTGTAATCGTTAGAATGTTCGAGTTACGAGTTTACATTTTACATTACTTACCACCAGACAAAGCTGCGAAGATGGTTGCAATTATAAATCTGCTCATGATTCGGTAGAAATTCGTTCCCAGTGTGTTCACAGACAGAGCGTTTAGTTCAATTCTGATAGCAGACAGCCACAGAACGAGAGTCCAGGCATGGCCCTCTAAATCTAATCTAGAGGGCTGTGGTCTAGGACGAACGACTGACACAACGTTGCGTGCCGTGCCAGCAGCAGCAGCAACAACAACAACAGCATAGCAGCAGAGCAGCAGCGTGTTCTGTGCTGTCACTGCGGTGGTACTCTTGTCTGCACTCTGTATATCATTAGTTTATTACGAAAACACATTAGAATTAAGTTAATTAACTAATTGTTTTAGCGGGAAAAGAACATTTCAGCTGTTCGCTTGCTGTCTGCTGCGTAGCTCGCTAACGTAGGCTACATGGCACAACAGCCACAACTTGTTTAATGTTAATACGCTGTGCTTGCTAAATACTAAGCCACGTGGTAGGCCTAATAACGAGCACAAATCTGCACCAAATTAAATGAATTCTGCACACAGAAAACGATTATTATAGTTTTGCAGACATAAAATATGATACGTCTTTAAAGACGTGTCAGATTTTAAATACCGTAAGACGGTGGAAAGCTAAACACAGTTACGGTAATATCAGATTGTCAGTCAACAGTTCAAAACTTCAAATTATCCCGATTTCGCACAGATAAGCCTAGATTTTAAGCAGTCGATCACACTTGCGCTGTCAACACTGTTCTGATCAAAGCGACGCCACTGAATCAGTCGTTCTTTTGGTGATCTTCGACGCGATTAACAACTTAACGTCAGACCACTGCCGATTTTTCAGTCTGCAGATCAAGGCCTACCCAGCTTGCGTAGCGGGTATCACAGGAGCAATACATCATTTTTTTCTGAAAAAAACTCAACCACTAATATTTTAGCACTATATGACTGTGTCGTTTTTTTAACTGTAAGCATTTTGAATCAATAGCAGTTTATAGGTCGTGATGGAAACGTAGATCTGTGTCTGTGTGACAGCACTATGAAAATAAATTTGAAAAATTTGTTAGGCCTAAACGAAACGATTGTTTTTATGACATTTTCTGTTGGTAACTCAAATATGTGTCACCCTGTCTATGTAAAAAAAACTCCACTTGATTCCGTGCAGGTACGTGGTTGTTTATTTCAAGATTTTAGGGGACTCATTTTTTTCTGCACCACATAGTCTTGCGTCACTGTCAGCGTTCACGTAGATTATGGTGCGTAGACTTACATATATAATTACTATACAGGATCTTAACGACTTGTCTGCAATTGTTGTTACTTCTGTCTGTCACCATGCAGAAACGTAAAACTCTTCGTTAAAAATTACTTACTTGCACTGGCTTTCCTGAATACTAGTGCGTGAGTGATGACGTCATTGTGATTTTGCTTGTGAACAGGTTGTCATGCAAACATTGTAAACTCAGTTGCTCTAGGCTTACCGGTACACCAATTAGATGCATTATCGTAGCCAGAATTATGAATTGAAGGCCTTCCTTTTCTTTTCCTTTTTCTTTCCTTCCATTCCCTTTCTTCTCCAACCATCTTTTCACCTACCCGTCTTTCCTGCTTTTCCCTTCACTTACTTTCCTTTTTTGCTGCTTTTCTTTTCCTTCGCCCCTTTCTTTTCTTTCTTTCCCCCTTTTCCTCGTCTTTCTTTGCTTATGAGTAAAACCCATGAAATCCAGCTACGTGGATCTGTGGGAGCGCAGTGAGCTCTCCAGCGGGGTCTGGGGCGGAACCCCAGCTGAAGTCGAATTTGCTGCATATCTAGTGGCAAATGTTTCAATTATTTTCCTGAGAATCAACAAATTTAGTGCAGTTTAAACGCGTGCTTATGTCTTGTCTGGGGACTCGAGGACAGACCACGTGAAACTTGAAAGTCCTTAATATTTATTTATAAAAGAAAAATTGTGCCCGGCTATTGTGGGTACTATTATATGTAATTTATAAACGTTTTCCATTTTATTTTGACACGTATTTTTCTTGGTCTGCTTTTCGCAGGTAGAGCAAAAGTAGACTTTGGGTTAGGTGGGAACTTGAACAGTTATTAATAGCCAGTTGTGCTACAAATATTTGTGCTAAAAATATTAGAATCTGATAAACCTTTTTCAAGTTAATGTTCGATAATGTTGAGAATGTTTTTCACATATTTCGTATATTTTAACACATATTGCGCTTGGTCTGCTTTCCCTAGGTAGTGCAGAAGCAAACAGTGAGTGAGATGGTAAGCTAAATAATCATTTAATGTCAAGTTATGTCAGAAATATTCGTACAAAAAAATTATTAGAATCTGATACTTTTTGTTGAAGTTACAATCGAAAATGTCGGGGATGTTTTTTCTGCCGCACCCTGTATATTTTATGGCATTTCCTAAGTTGTAAATGTGCCAAAAATATGTTTTGTCAGGGGTTCTTTCTTCCCACATCTTTAAGCCTAAAATGTCAGCTTCTTAGACGACTGTACTTAAGTGACGGTCGAGCTATTGGCTCGGTTGTCGTCCGTCTGTCCGTCTGTCTGTCTGTTTGTGTATCGCGGATGTATTGTGGCTAAACGGTGTTATTGATCAATAATATGAAGTCGCATATTGACTTTCAAATGACAGAAATCACTGACTTTGGATGACGTTGAAGGGTCATAACACACTATGGTATGCCAATCGAGCGGTATTGTGCCTAAACGGTAAGTAGTAGAGGGTCGGCGATTGTACTATCAGATAGGGCGCTGGCAACTTTTTATAGGCTGTCGATAGTAATCATGTCTGCATTTGCAGCGGTTTAGCCGCAATTATTAATTAGAAGTTTCAAGCTATAAGTGGCCGTATCTAGGAAACGGTGAGATATATGACCACGGTTACTACTAATCACTAATATGAAGTGGCATACGCCCTGTCACACGAGATGGAAATCATTGACCTTGGATGACCTTAAAGGCCAGTACTGTAACAGGAACTGCATGGGCTGTAGCGCGTTTTTCCTAGCAAAGCGTTTTTATTGGGAGGAAAATATGCAGAACCTGCGTCCGATATTTTTGTTAGTTATTTACGACTGTAGCTGTATATCTCCTGGCGAGACGACCGCGTGTCACCGTGTGCGACGTGTGTTATACTAGCGATAATTGTAGCTTTCGAGAGCAGCGTTGCGTTAACATTATAGCGCGCATGTGTCACCTCTGAGAAACTGTTTTCTCTCCGTGATTGAAAGTCGGACGCTGGGCTTCAGACGTAGGCGGTACGGTCGGCTTTTCATATGGACAGTTGGGTTTCTTGTTTCTTAAATTACACTACATAGTTCGCTACTCCGCTAACCGTGGAGCGAGCCAGCAACAGCAACCAGAGTGTCCATGGGCAGTTAGTTGTGACCCTGACTGACCTGTAGGCCTAAATTGTCGACCGTACAGACAGACAGACCGACAGCAGCGACGCTATTAGCTCCAGCGCTGTGGGAGCGCCTATTGTTGGTGTCCTCAAGCAAGCGATGCAAGGCCTATTATATCATAAAGCGCAGTCAGCCAAGTGAATGAATACTGAATAGGGTTGGCCTAGTATTCTCTATCGTAAAACACGCGAGCATTCACCTATACCACGCCCACTCGCGCTGATCGGGGGTAAACAGGAAAAACACAAGCATAGTAAATTAACAATGTCGTGACAGTGAAAACACCAGCGAGGACACCGAGTTCAGTAGGCCTCGAGCGTCAGTTGAAATCTTTTTCTGCGTGACGTTGTCGCCGTCGTAGCTTGATAAAAAAATTAGCCATATGTCAGGTTGCTTTTTGATTACTGATTGTGCTTTATAAGCCCAGGTGGTCTATAATTATAATAGGCCTAATCGTATAGGCTGTAGCGATGGTATGGTTTGGGTAGTAATATTGGCCTACTTGTAACACTTTTGCCGCGCCCCACAAGGAGCCCTATAGCAGAGCATAGGCCTATAAACGTTTTAGTTAATTAATAGCAAGACTACATAGTATGCCTTTTGCTTGGAACAAATACATGTCAGTGAATCGAGGCCTACTTACAACACAGTTCTCCCCTACAGTTCGATTTGTTGTATGTAATAAGGGAGCCGTCCCAAAAGCCATATTTGAAAACCTCCACGTCCCTAATTCCCCTATACCATTTATGGATTGGTTGGTTAGAGGTCTGGAGAAGAAACGTCTGGACGATTGCCAATTTTGACAGATGTGCAGTATTACAGTGTACGAAAATGTAATGTTAACTCGATCCCAACTGCGTGCAGGAAGATCTCAAGCGATTTTGTCATAGTTTTAGTTTTGCTTGTTTTATTTCTTATTGTTATTTAATATTTATCGGTTTGTGTATCTTGTATTTCACACGTGCGGAAGCGGTTGATTCTGGTTGCAGGACTGGCGGTTGGCGTAGCAGGTCGCTGCTCGACGCTAAGGCGTCTAACAGCGGCGGCGGTCGGTAACAGTGGCTGGGGTGGGACAGCGCGCCGTGTCGCCGGACCACCCACCAAGTCATCGTCCCTGGCGGCAGCGGATCAGTCGAGGTCGATGACGTCATCAGCTGGTCGTGGTGGTGGCGTGGGTGAGGGTAAAGTTCTGACAATGGAGACGCTCAACCCGCACGTTAAGGCGATGGAGTACGCAGTGCGAGGACCGATCGTCGTCAGAGCGGCTGAGATCGAGAAGGATCTCGCACAGGTGAGACGACTGAACAACCAGTGTAAAGTTAGTAAGTAAGTAAAACGTCACCTTATATCGCGCATCAACGGCAGAAATACGCTGTTTATAGTAGCAGAATGTAGAAGGAAAAATGTCTTGAGAATCGTCCGTGACCGATATGGTGTGAACAGGATTACGCAGATGTCTCGGCATTGAGTTCCCTCAGTCATAGGCCCGGCAACAGAGATGTCCGACGTCCGTATGAACGTAGTCGATAAGAGGGCACAATCAACTGAACTGTCAGCAGTTAACTTTTATCATTGAATTTTGAAGTAGTTAACTAGTTACAGTGTGTAGAAAGGGGTCGGTATAACAAATTATACATTTTAACCATTTCAAATGGTTAAAATGTATGATTACCGACACATTTACTCACTGTAACTATAGTAACTACTTCAAAAGCCAGTGATAAAAGTTACTTTTCTGGCGTAAAAAGTCAGCTTCAAATAATTAGTGTGGTTTTGACTGTTGTGTTGTTTCCAGGGTGTTGAGAAGCCGTTCAAACAAGTGATATTCGCAAATATTGGAGACTGCCACGCATGCGCACAGAAACCGCTTACATTCCTGCGACAAGTAAGACTAAGAAACCATTTTATGTCGTAGAAGCTTAGATCGTCTTCGATTTTAACAGCTGACAACTATGGCGAAGTGGGTATAGCCCGTTGGTGTCGAATCTCGATCAATGAAGTTGCTCTACACTGGGCACGGTTACTACTTAGATGGGTGATTGTCTGCAGGCAGATAAACTATCTCGGTACATTGACCCAAAGACCAAAGTTTTAGACCAGCACTTAGCCTTTCGTCCATTCAAAGTAGGCTCATCGAGTACATGATTGTCTGTTTGGCTGGCTGAACTTGAGGCAAGGTGCGCTCGTTTGTGTCAGGTGGCAGATGTGATCCAGATGGCAGGTGACGCTCCGAAACCCTCACTTGGCTTTCCTGTGAAGAACTGCATGCATACTTAACTTATGTGGAAAATGTGCGTTCGGACACGCCGGTTCACCTGCTTGGAATGCTGTTCTTGTGACTATCTTAAAAGCAACACACTGTCCCCTTATGTCTATACCTTTAGACGCAATCCAAAGCACTGATATGTCTACTTCTCGTTCTGCTAGCACCAGTGTTTGAATTGCCGGGGTGTTGGAGGGTTGAACCCCCCCAACTGTTTTTAACCCCCCTAACACACTGTCAAATTATGTTCTGGGGGGGTCAGCTATATGCTATATACATATAATTTATATCACAATTTTTGGTCAAATTCCGAGAGTCGATAACTTCAACCCCCAGCTAATTTTTCACAATATATTCAAATACTGGCTAGCACACCGAGCGCGTTAGACGTTATTTACAGATAACGCACTATATTACTTACTTACTTACTGACAAAAAGATCGAAGGCTGTGAGATGTTTTATGATTAATGTTTATGAGCTAGTAGTTATTAAGTAAGCTTACACGATAGATAGTTGAGCGTATTCGTTGGAATGCTGTGAACTGCAGCTTGTAGCGCTGTGCACTTACCCTGCTCTCCTAGACAGTCCTGACTTTCCTGATGACGTGAAACAACGAGCTAGACACATGCTGCAAGGCTGCAGAGGATGCAGCATAGGTAAAGGATTTCTTTACAGCTATTAGGCGTACTTGCTGTTTTTTAGCAGTCAGCGTTAGTGAACACATAACAAAGCAAAATAGTGATTACGCAGCGTAATGGCTGCCCCAAGTGTTGATTCGGGTGTACAAACTCCGGTCAATGACATTTTTGGTAGTGGACCAAAGTTAACCGAATTATGTATTGTTTGCAACGCCGTTTTCTGATTACCGATGTCATTTTCTACTTTGGAGCAAATCAGAAATCAAAGTCTAACGTTGTCCGAAATAGTGCCGAATTTTGGACATTTGAACAACTGGACCCATGGTGCAGCATGCAGACACCTCTCCAATAGGCTTCACTAGGCTTTCACACTCAGTAGCCTATGGGCTACTACTTATCTCCCGTCCTGTTGAGGGTAGAAAGGCTGAGTTGATTCGAGCAAGCAGTAGTTTAGCAACGTGCTCACTCAAGGTTCGAGATCTGTTCGAACCAATCACAACCTGAAAGTTGCGAGACCGTCATATCTCATTTCTTTTCTGGCCTTTGTACTCAGTAATAGGTGACAGGTCTGGGGTTCTACAGATTTAGTGTTGAAACAGTTTTCTTTAGAAGGCACCCCTGATGGACTGATTTGTGTAGGCGCATACAGCGACAGTGCGGGTGTGGAGGTTGTGAGACGCCATGCGGCGGAATACATCACACGTCGAGACGCCGGCGTCAAGTCAAACTACCAGGACGTCTTTCTGTCTAATGGCGCCAGTGACGCCATCAAAGTACGCTTCACCAATCACCATACAGCACTATAGGCTAAGACAGGCTCCGTAACTGTAATAAACGTTCATAAACGGATTTTTTGTACGCAATGTTTCTTTTCTGTAAACAAACGTCGAACTTTTAGTGTTAAAAGAAGAACTGTGATTCAAATGATGGTAGTTACGCATAGGCTAATCCGCTTTACTGACTTACTGTGTACTGCAGACTGACGGGGCAGGCAGGGGCATAGGCTTAAGCCAAACAAGAACAGCACCATAGAGCAGTGAAATCATACGGATGTTATTGTATCACTGAGTGCAGACTATTCTGAAGCTGTTGATGACTGGTCGTGATCACCCACAAGGTGGCGTCATGATACCGATACCGCAGTATCCGCTCTACACTGCCACTATAGCCGAGTACAACGCTTACGGGGTCAGTCAGTATATTCCGTATAATTTACACGTTCGCTTTTTTGTCCAATTTTTTCATGCTCGGCGGATTATTGTTTTGTCAGATGTAGATCGTAAGGTGGCTTTTTGTGTGGTAGAACTGAAGGGCCCAACCCAGAATTATTCTGAGTAGAATGTTATTTAGGCTTAAAGATACTTCTTATTTGACAGTTTGTTGGCTATTTTCAGTTTCTGTTTTGTGAAACTAAGTTGCGTTTTCTCAACTTTTTACGATCAAGTACGAATGAGTAAATAAACGAACTTTAGCGTAAAAATCCTAGTGAAAAATCTTGTGTTGACAATCAGCAACCAACAGCTGTTTTTTTCAAGCACCCTGTCTGACTTTGAAAAAGAAAGCAGACAGTTATTTTATTTGTTTATTTTTGGTGTCTTTATGAGGTTTTAGGCGTTGCTAATTCTAGTTTCTAGGCTCAAAAATTACTAGATTTTTTTTCTGATTTTTAGCCCTCAAACTACCAAGGGTGGTAACCACCTCGCTTTCTTGGTAAAAACGTTACAAAACGCACGGCAGTTTGCGGGTTAATTTTATATTTTCGTTAGTAAAGAAGAACCGCTGATACTGTGCTGGGTTCTGCAGATTCCGTATTACTTGGACGAGGACAACAACTGGAGTCTGAACATTTCTGAACTACAGCGGTCGCTGGACAATGCCCGCCAGCACTGCATACCACGCGCTCTAGTCGTCATCAACCCCGGAAATCCAACTGGTACACGGTGTTTCAGAAAAAAGAACCCCTTTTTGTTTTTTCTTAATTCACTCAAATGATGAGCAATTTGCATGAAATTTACCAGTTGTAGCTGAATAAATACTAATTTAAAATGTTTTAACAAAACACGGCGGTTAATTGAATATTCTTTGCTCATCGTGATGTAACGCTGACATTATAATGCGTCACGGGTACAAACAGGCTAATCCCAATTGGTGCTGCCAGTTGCTAGGCCTACCCTGCTTCTATGGTGAAAAATCTGGTTCGTTGGTGTCAAATATTTGAAGTTTTACAGTTGCAGCCACAAAAACGTGCAAAGCGATCGAATTTACGTGTCTATGGGGATAGTTGGTCTTTCACATGTTCGAGCAAGACCACTATCACACCGAGCTTGCATCAGACCATACTCTAGTGATGGGTATGGCTGGATTTAGGGGGACGGATAAAGGAGACATGGCTTGCCATTTGCTTTGCCTATGCAGTGCTCTATAGCTTCGCAGTTGCAAAGAATGCAAGTGTAAACCCATTGTCTATGCACTGAGAAGGGCCTGCCCCGATGATAGACTACAATTATTCGCATTATAGCAACCCCAAAAAGCAAGGAAGCTACAGTGGCACTGTGGGTGGCAGACAGATGTCAGTAATGTAGAGCTGTAGGCCTACTGTATATACATACTGTGAGGCGTCATCACTGATCAGTCATACATGTAACTGTGTTGCAGGCCAGGTGCTGAGTCGGCGGAACATCGAAGACGTGATTAAATTTGCTCGGCGCGAGAAGCTTTTCATACTCGCCGACGAGGTGCGCCTACCTTACCGTGTGTTCTTTTCGCGAAACTCGTAGTTCCGACCTAACGGTTGATCAGACTTATGGTCACAATCTTGTGAACATACGCATGACGGACAGACGGACGAACACACGCATCGTCGGCATCGATGCCAGTGATTTTGTCGTGCACCTTATATTTCTAAGTTATATGCTGGTTTTGTTTCCCACCTTTCAAAGTGCGTTTGATATAAAATTGATCTATTTGTACTTGCAATTGGTCAGCGCCGCAGCGGCGTCGTGTGCTAAAAGAAGTGGAGAGCAGAAAGTTGCTATTTTCCCACAGACAACTGCAAATTTTTGACAAAAGAAATAATCGGCGCTTAAGATATTAATTTTGCTTCTAAATTATCAAAAATGGGCATTTTTCGTCCCGAATTTGGTATTTTTAAAAAAAGTTTTCCAACAAGAAGAAAATTTTCCGACAGACTAAAATTTACAGGGTGGGGCAATTGCCCCCATGCTCTCCCCCCGCTGCCATGACGTTTTACTGCAGTCCGTTGTATTACTATGTTAGTCAATGCTAGTTGCGCGTGCATTTTTACTGTTGTTTGTTGAAGGTTTGAACAAATATAATGTACGAATATGTATAGTATATGTATACGTGTTAGCTGTAATAGCATTGTATCACGATTTCAAGTGTTAAACCGTTGACGGTCGTATTTTACTAAAGGTGTTATTTCACGCTAAATGTTCCGTCGTTTGCTGTGTGTAGGTTTATCAGCACAATGTGTACGCCAAAGGGTCAGAATTTCACTCGTTTAAAAAAGTAATGGCAGAAATGGGCGGCGAATTCGCTGGTATGGAGTTGGCATCTTTCTTTTCAACGTCCAAAGGCTACATGGGCGAGTGAGTGTCGCTAGCAGACCACCTTCACCAGTTATAGCCTACTGGCAAATGTTTCATGAAAAGCGGAAAGGTGCGGGCAACTGCCCGTGCACTTAAATTTGACTTGTCGAAAAATTTGCTTCTAAAATGCAAAATTTGGGGCTGGAAATCTGTTGTTTGAAGAAATCTAGGAAAACGAAATTGAAATATTGAGCACCCGTGTGTTTTCTGTCGGAAATGTGTATCTGTCTATCTGAAAACTGAAACTTTTTGCCCCAACATTTTTTTCTAACCCAAGACGCCGATGTCACTGGATTAAGTTTTTATTGGTTTTTTTCTTTTTTTCATATTTGTTGTTTTAATTAATTTGTTTTTTTTTCCAGTTTTGGTTATCTTTCATTTTTATATTTAACCTACATATAAAAGGCTCAATTGCATTTAGACCTAACTTTATTTTTGTCAATTCGTACTCGGGTACTGCTATGATTTGCAACGTTATCCATCTATTTCTAACGTTCGTGATCACTAGCTGAAACCCCTAGCGTAAAATTTGTTGCCGCCGTAAGGCAGTTGCGTTTTAATGAGCCGATTCAGCCCAAGCAATCGACGAGCGAAATCGCCTATAGCTACACCAGTCTTGCCGTGGATATGGATATCCATGGATGTATCCATGGATATCCACGGAAAATCTGTGGATATGGATATGGATGGAAAATTTCATATCCACGGCAAGCCTGAGCTACACATTTCTTCCCACGTCATTTGTCGTCGTGCATTTTGCTCAAGCTGTCCGACAGATTTCGTAAGTACAGTATACAATAACACACTGTGTTAGATTGGGTCTCTGACCCCGAAGGGAAAGGGATATTTGGAAAGTTAAACCCCCAGCCAAAACTTGCAATTGCCTACTTATGATTCACCAGGGGGCATCATCAGTCAGCGTTTTTATGTCATACCGAATTACTTTGGTTACTTTTTATTATTTAATTATTGTTGTTGTCGTTATTAACTGACCCATCATCAACGTTCAGATGTGGTTTGCGTGGCGGCTACTGCGAAGTTATCAACATGGACCCGGACGTCAAAACGCAGCTTCTCAAGTCAATATCCGCCAAACTCTGCTCAACTGTCTCCGGCCAGGTTAAAGGGTTTTTCACCATTTATACATCAGAACTCCGCAAACGTTAACAAAGCAGAAAAGCATAGGAACACAATTGGCATCGGTGTTTTTAGGACAGCAGTAAGAAGCAGTTTGTCAAGTTCATTTCATAAGTTCAAAGTTATGGTCACCGGGCGTCAAAAAGTTTAAGACCAAAAGGCGCTCGTAAGAGTGCATATCCCCGCCAGGTGAAGTAATTTAAACATTACGACTACTATTACTACTACTACTACCGTTTAACATGTCTGTCGTTCAGGTATATGCACCCACGTCAGACGGTACAGACGAACAGGTGGAACAATTCTACGCAGACCTGGAAACAACGCTGGACGACATACCGAAGAAGGATATCGTA
>Ga0209367_1001296_pt1 | contig 30164 bp, 19 predicted proteins | sample WorMetLIZISLAND2_FD_187412 | JGI IMG/M metagenome (GOLD analysis project Ga0209367, IMG submission 187412) | Marine gutless worms symbiont microbial communities from Max Planck institute for Marine Microbiology, Germany - Olavius geniculatus... ...
GCGACTTTCGCAAATGTCTGAACTCATGCGTTTCAGCTGGTGGCCGACATTTTGAGCATACGATGTGAACTTCATACTGAAATATGTTAACTGAACTGTGTGCTAGTTCATAAAATGTCAATTATTTTTGTTTTAAACCTGTTGTTTGTCGTCAGTTAATAAAACTCGTGCTGGACATGTTGTGAAATGTAAAAATTTGGTGGGTGGTCGCGCTTAATACGGTATAACTTTGTCAGAGTTGGAGATAATTGAATAAAATTTTGCAGGTTATCGTAAATCTGAATGGGCAATAGGCATGTAAAATTTTATTTAAAAATTTTTAGCCCTTTCGGAAAAATTATCAGAAAACCTCAGGGGGTCAAATTTTTTGGCGCACCCTGTATGTAATGTCCCCCTTTCCCTTTACATCACTCCTAACATGTTGCTAGTAATTTATGTGAATGTGTAGCCTAGTCTCTGCAATTCTGCATCTTTGACTTGTTTGTGGCATGGTGCTGTATAAATGCGGTTCTGTGGATGGATTGACTGATGTGTACACTACACTTGTGTTCTCTGAGTGTTGAAATGTGATAGTGTAGAAAAGCAGAGTCTGTTGATATTTTACATGTGTTTTCATAGTAGATATCAATATACAAAATACTACAGGGTGGTCCAAAAAACGTGTCATTTTACTTTTGCCCATATCTTTGCCAATTGTTGACCAGTTTTTAAAATTCTTTCACTGGCACACTCTGCAGACATTTTGTGATAATGTGATTATTATAGATCCCACCACACCGTAAATGTGACTCTACACTGCCTTGTGAAATATCAGAAATATGCATACATAATGATAATAACAAACTAACATTTTGGTAAAATTGAAAAAAAACACCTTAGACCAACATTGCAGTGAATGGTCTGTATGACACTAGACTGTGTGGGTTGGTCTGAAGCGTTTTTTTCATTTATCTAAATTTTTGTTATTAGAATTAGTTTTTGCTTACATTTATATTTCACAAGGTAGTGTAGAAATGCATTTATCATGTGGTGGGATATATAATAATCACATTATTGCAAATTGTTTGCAGAGTGTGCCGGTGAAAGAATTTTGAAAATTGGTCAATAATTGGTGAAGATATGGACAACCACATTTTTTACGGCCCACGGTGTACATATGTGTTATAATATTACCAAACAAACGACAGTAGAGGCTACACAATCGAGCATCAGCGACTATGAATAGGCGTCAACTAAATCACTGTTTGGAGAGTAGTTCATTTAGCTCTCAGTTATCCCACTCCGGTCCATGCTGCCTGTGATAGGAAGATGATATTATCTATGGTGCATGTAATTGCACAGGTTGTGCTGGCAAACAGCAAGCAGCATGGCAGTGTTCGCGATGAACATGAGGATGAGAAAATGCTGCGTCTCTTTATCATGGTTCCTACAACATTCACTGACGGAGATATCAGAGATGAGTTTGAAGTGAGAGTTGTGATTATATAATTTCAGAACTGATATAAGTGAGACCAAAATCTGGAGGACAAGGCCATAGCCTTAAGACTTTGTTAGTATCAAAAAGCTGGATATCGTTCAGACCAATGTTCATCATTTTAGATTTATAGCCTGATTCTGAATGCTTTCTTGGGTTCTTTCTAAGTCAGCAACTTATGATTGCGTAAGTTTTTCTTAGGACTTTTGTAGGTTGGTTTTTCATGCCTTACTTATGAATTTTTAGCTGTCTACCAATCGCAACGCACTGTCATTTGACCTTTGAGCCAGTTTTCTGTTATACACTGTTACCAACAGTTACAGTACCAATGTAAACATTGGTATGTTAACCCTTATACCGCCAGATTGTTTGTGGGTTTTTGACCCCCAGACACCAAATATTTTTTGTGTACCTCTTGTTAGGACATAATGAAGTTATGTCAGAAATAGCTACATTTTCAACTAAAACATGACAATTCTTTAATATATTGCATTTGTAATAAAAGCCCAAATTCACTATTATGGCCTATAGGATCCATAGTTAGGCCCTGCTGAGCACACTAAGACTGCTTTCACTGTCAAAATTTTCTGGTGCCATTGGTCTCATTATAAATCATTTCAAGTCGACGTGATATAATTTTGCACCCCGCCATTCTCTCTCCATCCTCACTGAACTCGTCTGATCAGACACTCCTGTATATTGGTGAACTTGTGGCTGAATGGGTGCATCTGTCCACGTGAATATGCTACTGGCTGCAGCTGAGACGCTGCCTTAGATCTACTTTTTTGGCTGGTGGCATTTGTGCGATCTCTTCATCAGAATGTCCAGCAACATTATTTGCTTCACTCTGTGATGTATATCACGGCTGTCAAATAGGACCACATCACTGTCACTGTCATCAGATGGTTCAGCTGTCTCGGAGTCATTGAAGATTTAGCCAACAATCTTTAGACGATCACGCACAGAACCTGTTCTATCGTCACTAGTACAAGGTATTGCTGATGTCATTTACAGCAAAAACAATAATATAAAAAGTCATAAAATAACCATAAAATCAACGCTGAAAACTCCGTATGCACCCTGCTACAAGACGGTGATGTTTGGCTTGGTGCCTGGGTGTGACGGCTGCAGCAATCGAGCGACGTCGCTGCTGGGCTGCAGACATCACCTTGCTGCTTTGTCCAGCTCGGCCACAGACCCAGGCTAACATTCCTCATACACCTCTGGCTAGTTCACTAGAGGGCAGCAGCAATGTGTCTGTGTGTGAAACCGACTATAGACGGCACCGGCGGTCAAAGCCTGTCGACGTACGATCGTGACCGACTATAGTCGGTTCTGGCAGCCTGCTAAAATGCAGTGGGAACCGAAAGGGTTCGGTTCCGGTGGTATAAGGGTTAACTGATTTTGATAAAAAATTGCTTTAAACGATTGCTACATAGATTACTACTACTGTTGTTACCACTGCTATTGTTGTTACTACTGTTACTGCTGCTTCTACAGTGTGTATGTGTTGAATCAGTGCAGTAGCAAGGTAATCTCTGGTATGGTCGTGATGTAGAAATTTGGTCGCATTGATTCAGTTCGTATCGTGAAGGATCATAAAACTGGCAGCAGTCGTGGTCTCGCGTTTGTCCGCTTTTCTCGTCCCTATGACGCAGCCATTGCACTTGAGACTTGCGACCGCAGTAAGATCCATCTCTCTTACTAGTAGCAGTAGACTGTAGAAGTAGTTGTAGTAGTTGTTGTAGTTGTAAAAGGCCACAGTATGAGTTATGCCTGTATAGGCTCCTAAAAACTCAAAAACGTCAAGTTTGAGTTGAAAAGGTTAAACACAGTTGTTGTAGTTGTACACTGTGAACCGTAAAAAAGTGGAACTGTTTTGTTTCTGTAATAACTTTGTTAAATATAAACGAAATTGGATAATATTTGGCATGTTTTTAGCCTAGACATTTATTGACATGGGTGCATATTTATTTACTTATTTACGAAATCATTGTGGCTGGGAACCAGCTTACTGTGGACTCAGTTGCAGGCGAAGTGTTCATCTTCCAGCAGGACAGCACGCCGGCACACTGAGCATAAGACACAGTGGCCCTGCTTGCACACGAGACGCCCAGGTTCATCGGTCCAGATCTGTAGCCTTCCAACAGCCCAGATCTGAACCCTGCCGATTATAAAATCTGGGGTTACTTTCAGGAGCAGGTGTACAGGTCTCCGATAGTTGATGTGACCGATCTGAAGCAGGGCTTGGTTGAAGTGTGGTCCACGATGAAACAGCGCATTATCGACGAGGCAGTGGACGAATGGCAAAAACGCCTGCACTGCTGTGTGTCGGCTAAAGGCGGACACTTTGAACACAAGCTGTGACATTGTTTGACTGATGTCTGCAAGTGTGTTTACTTTTAAACATTTTGTCAATGAAAAAACTCTGCTTGCTAAGTTGCTGATGGTATGTACACGCACTATTTCATAGTGTATTGATTTACTAGCGTATAATACACAGCAGCAAATAAGTTTGACATGTGATTTGCACATAAGCTAGTTCAGGTTTGTCTACGCTACACGTGTGCCAAATATTATCCAAGTGTGTTGATATTTGACGAAGTTATTACAAAAATAAAGCGGTTCCACTTTTTTATGGTTCACAGTGTAGTAGAGTAACGTTCCATTAATAGTATGTAGGTGTAATGGTTGCACATTTCTTATTGTTAGATCTTTGGATTCTGGCATTAGGTAGTCAGTTTATAGTCAGACTTGCTTGTATGACATGTAGTTGTAGCTTTGTCGAGAACCATGGAAATGTTGTAACTACTGCCACTACTACCACTACTTCTGGTGCTGCTAATACTAAAGTATAATAAAGTATAATACTAATACTACTATTGTACATGTGTGGTGCAGAGTTCAAGCCAATGTTTGCCGAGACGCAGCATCCACCGCGGGGAGGCAGCAGTGACAATGGCATTCATCAGCCGTCATCATCAGCTAGGACTTCTAGTGAACGGGACAGGCCTCGTCGGCTTGAACCTCCTCCCAGAGCACGACCGTTACCTCCACCACCTACCATTGCATCACCAGGTCAGCCATAGTAGTTGTAGTAGTAGCAGGAGGAGGAGGAGGAGGAGGAGGCCTGTTGTCTGCACTGGCTTTGGACTGGTCACAGTGTTGCATGGTAGTCTGTAACACTGTTGTAAGGGCGACTATCAAAGTCAATGGGAAGCCACAGATTTTGGGCACCCATAGCCCCCAAATCCCTGAATCAATCGACTTAAAATTTGACTTGGACGATTACGTTCACGGTGTGACCCTACATGCCAAAAATCGTACAAATCGGCCCAGCAGGGCTGGTGGGGCAAAGGGGTGAAATATAATGTTATTGGGTTATTTTTTCTTTTTTTACTTTTCTTACTTTTCTTGCCAAGCTCTGGAGAACACATTTTTTGGAGTTTCGCCGTATTTTTGCACTGGAAGATGTGTTTCGGTGGGGATTGATTTCGTGGGGGTCTCAACATTCATCCTTAATATTTTCCCTTTCTAAACCCCAAAAAACTGCAAATTTTTTTCACATTTTCGGACTTAGAAAAATTTCGACTGAATGCTTAACGATGGAGATGCTCATCTACAAACTATCCTTAATCGTCATCGTAGCCCCAAAAAAGTTGCATAGTGAATAGGCAATATGGCCTCGGGAATTCCAAATATGCAGTCATTTTGGACCCTCTGCCTAGAGGTCACGTGGCACGGTGCATGTGCAGTGAACTTTTGGCCTTTAACATGGGCAAATGCAACTTTGAGGCTTTATATCTCCCTAACGGTGCAAGATATATGCATGGTCACAATGGACCACCCATAGGAAGTCGCCTACCGCGAGTCGAATAGTCACGTAGCCGATGATGTCACGTGACCCCAAAAGGTCAAAGTCGTGACCCCATTATCTTTGAGGCGCCATATCTTCGTAACGGTGCAAGATAGATGCATGGTCACAATGGTCCACCAATAGTTAACTGTATATGCAGAGTCAAATGGTCACGTGACAGATGACGTCACGTGACCCCAAAAGGTCAAGGTCATGACCCCATTATTTTTGAGGTGCCATATCTCTATAATGGTGCAAGATAGATGCATGGTCACAATGGACCACTCATAGGAAGTCACCCACCGCAAGTCGAATGGTCACATGATTAGGTTTGGTCACATTATTGCTTTTAACTCATGGTTAAATTTGCTAATAAAACAGCAAATATTAAATATAAAAAAACTTACCAGTTTACACTACTGTGTAAGGGCGACCAAGTCACACATTCGAAACAGCGGAAATCATTTTACTAGGACACAGAGATAGAACAATGAACTGGCTGCCCTTAAAAACCCATGTGATGTGACCCCATTTAACTTTTTCCACTCCCACATTATCTCGTGAGTTAATAAACGTAGTCAATGCAAATGTCATACAAATATTTTTCAGCTGATCAAATGTACCGCTGCTCCGTAGCTAAAAAGAGTTCAATTGGAAAAGGAGTTGAATCTCTTTTGGAAGACTGGTTATACAAACATGTAGGTGTACAGTACCTTAATCACCATGAGCTGTAGGTCATTCATTCATGCAGATTGCAGAAGTCATGCTTTCATCAGTTTGTCCACACCTCATGTGTCGTGAATCACTTAAATTTAACCTTTATCTTACCTTACCTTTCCTCTGGGGTGGGCAGGCTCTTACACCTGCCCAGCGCTGAGGCCGTATCAGCACGGCCCAATGCGCATCCCGAATGTAACCACAAGGTTACAGGTAGCGGCTATAAAGCCGCAGACGGCTATGAAGCCGTAAACAGATGGCTGTAAAGCCGTAAATAGACGGCTATGAAGCTGTAGTCGGCTATAGAGCCAAAACCAGCACAAAAGCACTGGTAACGTGCAGCAATCTGCTCTCGCGTTTTGGTCAGCGCTTAGTAAGCTCCTCGCTTCCAGATTTTAGAAATCTTTCGGGTCGTTGGTGCAAAGCCCCACCACCACAACAAGGTGGCTGACCACAGTGGGGAACCTTTATCTTATCAACCTCAAAACTCATGAACAAACATTTCAAGATGAAGAATTAAATCGATCCCAAATGTTTCTTGCCATTCGTGTGCGCAAAGACTCTGTGTTCAATGTTTACTTTACTTGAGTAAAAAGGAATGCGTCATTCAAAAAGTATTGATGGTAAAAGCCTTTAGGCTTAATGTAGGGGCCTATTGGGTACTGGTTTATTACAAATTTACAATAGATGTAGCTTATAAATATTTCTGTGCTACCAACCGCCTGTGATATGACGTTAAGTTGTATGGAAATTATAGAAGTTAGGACAAAAGTACTTCATTCCTGCTGAGCCGGCGGCTGACTCCTTACAAGTACAGTGCAAAATTTCAATTTCACACATTTATTGGCTCACGGGATAATGCCGGAGTGCAAAAGGTTAAATGGGGTCACATCACATCGGTTTGTAAGGGCAGCCAGTTCGTCGTTCTATCACTCTGTATCCTATAGTACAATGATTTCTGCTGTTTTGGATGTGTGACTTGGTCACCCTTACACAGTGGTGTAAACTGGTAAGTTTTATTTATATTTTATGTTAATCATAAGGCTCATGACTCAGTTTATGCAACTTGATAGGAATTTTTCTTAGATTCTCCAGAGTTTGTCTTCAGTCAGCATGTTTTTGAAATATGTTTGTCTACATTTTTTATAAGTTGAACTATTCGGAATTTTGTCTTAGTCTTGAATTTTGCATTTATAGAAGGAATACTCAACTGGCCAACTGTCACATCTGTCAGTAACTTTCCAGTAGGGCTGCTAATTTCCATTTTTGTAGGACGGGATAATCTACACAGTAAACAATTATAACTGATTAATAAGTAAGTACTAGTGAAAACATGTTACCGATGGCTTAAGAAGTTCTTAGACCCAGCTGATGATGACGTCAGAAATATTAGTTTTAGCATGTAGGGATGTGCAAAATTGTTTGTTTCAGAGTTGGAAGCATTCTGTGTTCTATATGACATTTATGCTGTGGTGACAAAGTTTTAAATTGTCTGATTATTTTATTAATAGATTATTTCAGTAGTCGACTAATCAGTTGTAATCGGTTAATCATTGCAGCTCTGCTAGCTACTATCTGTCTGTCTGTCTGTGTAATAGTAATAGTAACAGCCGCGACAATGTTTGTGGTGCTGTCATTGTAGCAGTGAACTACCACTGTGAGAGTTCACCTCGTTCATTTGGCCAGAGCAGCACTAGCACCAGGCGGCTGTCGACCTTTAGACCAGACTGATTGATCTGAACCTCAGATCCGCCTATAGGCAGCTACAAATACTACACTAACCATCGCCATTTATTACTACTCAGCCTAAAAACTGATAGTCATTCTACCATCTCACGGAGAGTAGAATGCTGAGTCGACCGAGTTGGCTGGCTTCATACCGAGATGGTTTACCTGCCCGCAGGCAGTCATTCGTCCAAATACTAACCCGGCCTGGCATAGAGTACTTTCATTGATCAGATGAAATGTGTTACTGCTATGCCATGCCACCGTGTATTATATATGATGTAGGTGGTATGCTAGAGATGCTGGGTGGACAATCGGGTCAAACTGAGACTGTTGTGGAGGCCACTCTCTGTCCAGCATTGCAGTATGAACAAGTGACTCGTCTCTTTGATATTGTACCTGGTCTAGACACCTGCCATTATGATCACACCACAGGTTTTCATTTGTTTACTTACTTACTGGTTTCATTAATTAATTTATTTACATGTGTATTTATTTGTTTTGTTTTTGTATTCATCTTCGTTCACCCAGAATATGGTAGCAGATCTGAAACGTAGCTACAAGGGTCGTTCGATAAATAAGTTACAAAACAGCGCCATTCTGTTAATTTTCCAGATTTTACAAATCCGAAATATGCGTTTTGTAGGGAATTTTATTGTGAACACGTGTAAAATTTTTATTATAATGACATCATTAATGTGACGTCATCTGTTCACAGAACACAGGCTGCACGTGTGTTATTATCCCCACCAGTAATCTATTATAACTTGCAAGTGACAACGAAAAATATGAATAAACTTAACATTTAGAACCGATTGTGTAGGGTTTTGCAGAATCTAGTTGATCTTATGTAAGGACGAAGAAATGCACAATTTTACATGTGAGGAAACATTTACGTCTGTATGTCACTGATGAGTCAGTCCACTTGGTCCAAGTCCAATGAGTTCCACGAGATGGAATGTTTCTAAGAATTGGTGTTTACAGCCTGAGCATCCCGCAAGAAGTAGGATGACATTTGTCTGTTGATGCACGGTCTCAAAAACATTTTGTTGCAGTACTAAAATTAGTATGTTACATTTTATTTTCAAGTCATACAAAACTGAGTCCAAATTCGAGTTCTTAGAAAATGAGTAGTCAAATACGTTGGTTGGGTCGAAGACTAGAGCACTGCTGTATGTATAAGATAAGTTTGTTTATTTAGTCGCACATCATTTTTGTGCTCGTAGGAAAGGCTTACGTCAAATACATGACTGCACAGGCTGCAGCTTACGCTCGCGACAAACTCAGCGTGTTTGAGTATCCGCCGGGATACAGAATGACTGTTCAGCTGCTTAATAGGTCGGTCTCTCTAACTCTAATAGTAGACAGTAGTAGTAGTGGTAGTGATAGTAGTCGTCATAGTCATAGTAGTAGTAGTAGTAGTAACAATAGCAACAGCCAGTAACTGTTGTTCTTATACTACACTGTGTCCGGAAAAAAAGTAACCTTTAATAGAAATGTTAAATCTGAATAAATTTGAACAAACTTTCCTACACTTAATTTCCAATAAATTACTGAAGCGACCACCAAACATTGTTGAAAAATATTATTTCTCAGCGAAGCTATTAACTGTTGAATATCAATAACAAAATATCTCTGTAACCAATATGGCATTACGTAAGAAAACCACAAAACAACTGTGTACATTAGCGTAACTTCAATAAACAACATTTGATTCGGGAAAAATTTTACACAAACGATGCGCCATTTATTGGCAGTCAAAGAGCCAAATTTTAGTTAAGTCAGCCGACGAAAAGAATAGTTACAGCAGCTTTTCTGAGGCCACCTCAAAACATGAGGTATCCAGTATTAAGCAACCGTTTTTTAATGCTGACAATGTGCACGGCTTGCTGGGAAATTATGCGATAAACTTTTTAACATTGTACCCTTTCTCTTGTCGCAACAGTTTAATTAAAATACGATCATCTGCAAAAAATGTTGTTTTGTTACTGTTTACGTTGACTGCATCAACAAACGTCATTTCCAATCGAGCAACTGCAGTAGGCTATGTAACGCCATATTGGTAATGGAGATATTTTGTCATTGATATCCAACAATTAATAACTCTGCTAAGAAATAATATTTTTCAACGAAATTTGGTGGTCATTTCAGCAATTTTTTAAAAAATTAAGTGTCCAAAATTTTGTTTAGATTCGTTTAGATGTGACATTTCTATTGTACAATGTCTTGGGGTTACTTTTTTCCGGACACAGTGTATATGTTGTAGTCAGAGTTATACAGAATTTTTTGTATGGGGTGCAGTGGGTGCTAGTGACTGATCCCTGTTTTTCTAGCCATTCTGTCTTTTTTCTATCGTGCTTTTTCAGCCTCATCAAATAGAGGTGTGGGATATGAAACAGTGCAGTAAGCTCTCATAGTCACCTCTAAGCAGAGTCCCAGCTGCAAACACCTTTAAGCAGAGCTGCACTTAGAAACTTCAGAATATGTGTTTATTGGCTGTAAATGGTATTTGTTCTTCTCAATTAAACAGCATTTGATTGTGATAATTGAATGTTTTGATTGACAGTTCCTACGGTCAGGGGAATCAGGGAAAACACAGACTTGCAGAGGGTCAGAGAAAGTCGGGGAATGTAAAAGTACCTGAGTGCATAAGTTAACAAAGGCGCAGAGAAAAATTTGAATGTTGCTTTGGATGCGGCATTTACCAACTTGGAGTTGCTTTGCTTTGATATTGTGTTTACTGGTTCTAAGGTGCGATTCTCTGTGGTCTATAGGCCACCATACTACGATGATGCTGCAAATGATTATGTTGGGTTGCTGGTTAAATGTTTCATGGAGTATTCAGCTCGTGATTATGTGAACATTATTGTTGGTGATTTTAACTGCCCAAAGATAAACTGGACAGAAAACTTCTTTTCCAATGACTATGTTAGTAAATCCATTTTTTAATTGGGCAGTTAGTGGAGGTTTTACTCAGTTTGTAAAATTTGCTACTCGTGGGCAAAATGTTCTGGATTTAATATTGGCAGATGATGATCAGATTGTCAATCATATATATCCAACCCCCCCATTTGGTCTGAGTGACCACTATGTTGTAAATTTTGCAATAACCATTGAGCATGCAGGTGCAGGTGGCGCAACAGATGATACAAAGCACTATAAATGCACTATATAAGCACTATAATTTGTCCAAGTGATTGCGATGATGATTGTTATTGTTGTTGTTGAAGAGCATACCCAGGACAAGACAGGATGTCACCAGCAGTGGGTTCTGCAGACAGACTGGCTGGAGTGCACAATCTGGTCGCATCCATACAGCAGGTGAATCTTAGTAGCATTGGTAGTAGTACTAGTTGTAGTAGTAGTAGTAGCTACTGGAACTGGAAGGTTGAACTGGTTCCGCCAGACAGCACCGATTAAGCAGATCACACATCCACCTTTGATCACATCCACCCAGTGATATACACATATGGATCTGCTCAAGATGGTTTCAGGGATGGTGGAGCTGGTTTTGTTGTCATCCAGGGTGCTCTAGGGGTTGATGAAGTCATTTCCTCTGCCAGCATGAGAGCAACGTGAGGTTGCGGGCATGGCATTATATTGGATTATACAAGATGGAGCAGCTGATTCACCATCTGCACCGATAGCCAGGCGCTGCTCAAAGCCATACAATGTGGCTCTCCATCTGCTGCCAGTATCATTAGTCAGGTCAACAGATGCTCATCAAACATAGTTATCCAGTGGATCTCGGCTCATATTGGTTTTACCGTTAATACCCTGGCAGATCTTGAGGCTAGGTCAGTGGCATATAACTTGGATGAACTGTATCAACCAGTGTCTCTATGAAGTGCAATATTTGCTCTATCTCATCTCATGCCAGGACTGCAGCTGTCTACGAAAATTGTGATGAAGCACGAGATGGAATAGCAGTACAGAATAGAAGAGATGCTGTCCGTTTGGCTGAGATCCGTTCAGGATATTGCCGTGCTTTCAGAGCATATCACCGTCTTTCCTCTGAGAACGTTGTTGAAGAGTGTAACCCTGTAACTGTAACTGATAGACTCTTCTATCGACCCAACATGTCCGTACTGTGGTTAGGCCACTGACACTGGAACACTGGCTACTGGACTGTTTAGCCGTGGCGGAAGCTCAGATTGACATTTTTGGAAGTTCTGATCTGACACTGGACATTCTGTGCACACCTCGGCAGGAGGTCATCACTCTGTCTGGAGGATAACAGGGAAGATTATTAGAACTACCATTATGTTAATTACATGTGCACGTGTATAATGGAGTTCTTGCAATTTTAGGTTAACCTTATTTTTGTATTTTTGTGTTGTGTTTCTGAAAAGTTTAAACTTTCTGTTTATTGTGAAGTTTAAGCTTACCGTTCCATTACTATGTGTATGTGTGAATTCTGCCTGCAAAGGCCATCCCCAAAATGCCCTATACTGTGTCGGCTGGGACGTTAAACCCTACTCACTCACTCGGTCAGGGTGAACTCTGTTCGAGGTCAGCCCTGGCAACAACAACAGCAGCAGCAGTAGCAATGTGCTGTAGTGGTAATACATTAATACATCAGTGTTACTGAAGACCAGGCCCAGTTAGCACTGGGATGTGTAGTTGACTGTCTGCAGGCAGCTAATCAGCCTCTCAGGTTACTCAGCCTTCTGTGGAATGGTAAAATGCATATTGGTTGACAGTGGTGAATCTAGTATTGGATCGCATAGCCATGGCCGTCAGCTTTTGATGACTCACTATCAAGTTTACTTGGTGGCTAGCCATGGCTAGCTGCATTTGTACTGGCTAGCTTAGTATGGATTAAAATATGGCTAGCCAAAGTGCTTAAAATGCCTAAGTGCAACAGTAGTAGTTGCAATAGTAGTAGTCGTCATCGTGGTTGTTGTAGTGGTAGTATTGTTGGTGCGTCTACTGTGTGGGCAGTGTCAGCACTGCAGCAAGCTGGTGGTGACATTAGGGCTAGTTATTCACACACACTGGCGTCCAGTACATGCATCAGTCCTCCAGTCAAATGTATTAGTAGTAGTAGTAGTAGTGTCAGTAGTAGTAGTATTGTGGGTGTATAGGCAATGTCAGCGCTGCAGCAGACGGGTGGTGACACTAGGACTGGTTATTCCCATACCCTGGCGTCCAGTCCATACAGCAGTCCAGTGCTGAAGAGATCTCGTTATGACACCGACCTTCGGACGTCGACTGGTCGCAGGTCTTCACGATTCTCTTGAGTAGTAAGTCAATCATTCACTTTATTATTGCAATGATTGAACTAGACGAGATATGTTCGTCCAATGACGACATATTTGCAGCGGTCCTTCCAGCTATATACTGCAGCGTTGCATAAGCTATAATCTAAACCTTTGACCTTTTGATGTAAAAATTAGCACACTGATTAGACCTGCCACATGAAACATTGAAACCAATCTTTTGTTGTTCTCTGTCTTTGTTTTTGACTTAAGAGCCTGTACAGGCCAGCCTTGTATCACTGCTTTTAGGAATGGCTGTGTGATGAAATATTGTGTACGAGGATTTAAGTTCGCACTCACATTTAATGACAGTGTGCCGTGATTCACGCCCGAAAATGGGTAGACTCAATGCAACTGAGGTGTTGGATTATTACAGCTGATTTTTGTTATCAGCACTGACATTGAACTAGCATCATTGTTGACTTGCTGAAAGTGGAAGTTGCGGACGAATGTGTTTTATTATTTGCCAGACTGATTGACAGTTATTAGTTGCACTAACGAGGTTGTGCTTTGACAGTGGTCTCCGTTCGTGCACGTGTGACTGTCCTTTGAATGTCTCTGTAAGTTGTGAGCCGATTTTGATGACGTCATCAAGCAAAAATGCCCCAGTCCTATCCACAAATCATTTAGCTTTTGTTTTTAGTGGTGCTGTATTTAACAGCAGGTAAGACAAATTCATAGCAGCAAAGTCTTAGATGCACGGTGTCTGGAGGTCTGATTTTAACTGTGATAGAAACTATGTCATAACATCTGAGTGGCAGTGTGTCATGTTTGTGTGTCTGACAGTTGACAGGTTGACAGTCGGCGGTGACTGACTGACAGATGTCGACAGCTCATCTCGCTTGCTCTGACAGAAACACTTGTCTCTGTGTGACCAGCCAACTGTTGGCTGCTGACGTCAATGTAACACTGACACTGTTATGACATCTGCTGTGTTATATGACTGGATGACATCAGCTCTGTGACCGGACTTACAGCGCTGCTGCCGAAACTCGACTATTTGTCACACTGATACCGACTTTGTCTTCATTACTTGGGGCCAGTTTCCCGTTCTTTTGGTTAACCGATTTATTAGCTGGCCATCAGTTTCCATTGACTGTTTAGCTGAAGGCAGCCTGTGACGTATGCACAGACCAGTCCAGCGAGGCTGCTTGCTGGCTTCCGACATTGTGGAGAATGAAATTGTAGTGAACATTTGTCATCGATACAGTTACCTTCAGTAGCTCAAGTGCATTTCTTTGCAGCAAAAAGCTTTTGTTTGTGTCGCAAATTCTGTAACAATCGAAGAATACTAGTTTTCTGCCATTTCGCAAACAGTTAACCGATCGATTGACAGCTAGCTGGTCATTATTTACATTAGTTCACAGTTAGTCTTTCTAGATTTGTCAGCAATTTTTGCAAACTTAGCCATTAACGGTCTTTTAAACATTACCGTTGTCAATTACTAAGAATCTCTGTAAATCAGATAAATAGGCCAGTTGAAAAGCTGATACCAGTAGTGGTAAATGTTGTAATGGTTGTAACAGTGGTGTGGTGAAGTCGTAGTAGTTATATGTATATGCCGTCGCTGGTTGACAGCGCTACTAACGAGTGTCATGCGTTATATCAACAACTGACGGCTGACTGTTGAGTTGAGTTCAGTTGAGTTGAGATGGTTTGTTCTAGGATGACATCTGACATTGTTCTGGGTCATTCACTGACTTTCTATTTTCGTTCACTTTCACTCAACATAGAATGGTTCAGGCCTAAAAAATCGGTGCTTTTGGTTGCAGCTGGTGATAAAATAGAGACATGGTTTTTCATTTTTATTTCATGACATGTGCAATATTACACAACAATGATCTTAAAGTAATGTGCTTTAAAAAGCACACTGAATACCTGTAGTACTCAAATGAGAACTAAATTAAAGATATTGCAGCATAACAGACTATGTTCAAACAGTTTTGTCAATAAAACTTCGAAAGCAAACTAAAAAATGCCAAAATATTTTTGCGGGAGTGAGGGTCTGATAAAACTTTTATGGATGAAGGGATGGACAGTGACCACAAGCACGCACATTTTTAGGCGATAGTGACTATTGGTCGCTGCATCAACGGTAGAGCCCAGTTAATAATGAACATGGTTTCTACGGTCAGGAAAAGTCACGGAATTTAAAAGTACCAGGTTGCAAAAGTTAACAAAGATGCTTAGAAAAATTTTGAACTGCTGTTTAGCCCAAATTCCATTGCGCCGACTTTGTGACAAAATCCAGGACATGTTCGCGACTTACAAATCATGAAAGTCCGCGACACAAATAGTATCGCCAACTTTCATGATTTGTGTCCGCGACTTTGTCGCCAACTTTGTCGCCGACTTTTCCTGTGCATTGTAATGGGCTAAATTCCATTAAAGCCTACTCACTCACTCGGTCAGGCTAAATTCCATTAAAGCGACACAAACGGGTTTGTCACGGACTTTGTCGCAAACATCTCGACATGTCAAAATGGTTTGTGTCCGCGACCTTCATGATTTGTGTCCACAACTTTCCCCGCAGAGAAGTTTCAGTGAAAGTCAGTGTAATGGAATTTGGGCTTATGCAAACTGCGGACAACAGTTCAGAATTTTTTCGGATCGCTCCACTCAGATTATTTATACCTCCACTTTTAACTTTGTTCCATCGCTCTTGTTTCTAGTGTGATTGCAAGTGATTGAAAACTGACATTGGTATTTTGCATGAACAAATTATTCATGGAAAACGATTCATTTTGTCCTGGAAAGTCTGAGAAAATGAATTCTACACAGTAGTAAGAACCATGTGGCTGTTCACGGATATACCATCTTGGTATTGTCCATACCACTTTGGCGAACTCATCCTGGCCGTTCTTTCGCGATAGGGTGGAAAATGAGTACCAGTGATGGCTATGGCCACTGCTGTCAATGCTGTGTAAAGAAAATGGTGAGTTCTGGGTAACAACATAGCGTTTTGCCCGAAATGCTGACGTACTGACCTTATCTTCGGGATGGGCAGGCTGTTTCACCTGTCGTGTGCTGAGGCCATATCAGTTCACCCCAATGGACATCCCCAAATGTAACCAAAGGTTACAGTAAATGGCTTAAAACCATGGACGGCTGTAGAGCCGTAGATAAACTGCTGTGAAGCTGTAGATGGCTGTGAAGCTGAAATCGGTCTTAAAGCCGAAGATAAACCAGTACTTTAGCACTGGTAAAAGGTGTAACATGTCTGTTCGAACGAAAATTGGTCAGCACTTGGTTGGCTCCTCGCTTACGATTTTAGAAATCTTTTGGGTTTTTGGAGCACTAAGCCACACCACCACGACAAGTTGGCTGACCGCAGTGGGGCACAGCATAAGTAACTCGACTTACTTATGCTGTGTTCAGACTGTCATGAACTTGACACCGTACAAGACTTTGACATTTTGCTGCAAGTTCTGGCCGGGACTCACTCGTGCGCTGCTACTTGGTGATGAGTAAGATTTGTACACTCATGACAGTGAGACCTACGGCTGCCTGAAGGCTGTAGACTTGCAGACTGGTGGAATGTGATATAAGTCACCTGAATTTCGAGAGCATCTCGGAATTTATTTCTCAGCAGCGGAGAAGAGCTAAGACAGTGCAGACTGATAGACAGATTACGTCAAGCAATCTCCGTAACAACAATAGCCTACGGTACGTCTGGAATTCAAACTTAGGCCATCATGTATGACTGTGTAGCTGGACTGTGACTGTTTGTTGCCATATTATTTTTTGTAGGCCTATGTCAGTCGATCATAGGCCTTTTAACTGCGGGGGGTCTTTAACACTACTAATTTGTCCATTAGGCCTACCTCAGTAAATTGTGGTTTTAGGCCGACGTTGTTTGGAAGAGTAGATTGAGACCAGAAAAAAGGCTATTTGCTCGTTTGTAGTCACTTGCTTGTATTTCAGCAAAATTACTATTGTATTTTGCACATTTTGCCACTGGAGCCATAAATAATTATATGGTTCTCATCGGGGGGACAGCTGAGGTTTATAAAGAACATTAATTAGATTTTTAGGCTTTTTTGGTTTAGTGTCCAGTGAACACCATACACAAAATTAGGCCTACGACCTAGGAAAAGCATCTTATACACCCTCTCCTATTATACTAAACCTTATGAGCATTAGCAGATTCAATGGGAGAAGGGGGCGCCCCTTTCCCCTTCATTGACTGGATGCATCTTAAAACAAGTGAAAATTTTGCACTAAAATGCATTGTTTTGGGATGAAATTTGCCAAAAAAAATTATGGGGACGAGGTACAGCCCCCTCTCCAGATCCCACCCATGCGCTTCCGCCCCGGTCCTTATTCCAAACTTCTGGATCTGCCACTGCTCATGAGTGAACGACATAATGACGTGATTGACGGCATAACTCAAAAATCACGATTAAAATATGAAATACAATAAGCCCAGCCGTCGCTAGGATAGCCGACCGTTCTGGCTGTCAGTGACCTTCAACGTCATCCAAGATCAATGACTTCTATCTAATTGACAGGGCGCATGCAACTTCCTGTTAGTGATTAGGCCTAATACGAATAGTAACCTTGGCCCTATCTCTCACCGTTTCCGAGATATGGCCAGTTTTTGGTTCGAAAACGCACATTTCTCCTACCCCCATTCTCGTCCATTAAACCCCCAATTTGAAAATATTCTCTTTGAAGTAGATGGCTGAAAATTTGCATGCTCGAGTTTAACACCTATGGTTAATTATTCTTGTAAACAGTTTTCCCCTATGGCCTATGCCTTACGCGACGTACATTTGTTATACAGACGGACGACAACCATGACGACAGCTCGACCGTTACTTAAGTACGGTTGGCTAATAAATACGATATGTAATGCATTTTACCCCGAAATTAGACTATAGGGTTTTTTAAACAAAAATGCCTTCACGTCTACATAACAACAACATTGGTCTTATGGTCTTAATTGTTATTTACGTTTAAAAAACTGTTCAGTTTATATAGGCTACAGTGTAAGGGTGACATCGTGGTTGTAGATATAAAACAGCACAAATCACAATATAATAATTCAAACTTTTCCATTACACAGTCAGCTTCTGATGTTGTTTAATGGTTCGGAAAAATTAAGGGGTTTGATATATACGGGGAGGTCAAATTTTGGGTTTTCCCATTGAAATGGCTAGTCACCCTTACAACAGTGCCGAGCAGCCTGTGACGAGAGGCGAGCAGCGTAGTTTGAGTAATTATGGGCTAATTATTTTTACATACTTATACGTACAACTCTAGCGAAAGTGAAAGTGGGATTTTGCCCGAAGTTTCGTGTTTACACGTCGTAATTTTGGGAAATGTTTAGCTGCTTCAGCAGAAAGCAATCAATGCGTGAATGTGAATGCAAGTCAGTGCTTAATTTATGTCTGATTGTTGTTTATTATGTTCTCCAATTCTCGCAGGCTTTTCCAAGTATACGTTGTGACACGTACGCGTTTGCGGGGTAATTGGCAGGTAACAGGAACTTTCGTTCCCACGTACTTTCTCTCCCGGGACCGTCAGCCACTCATAGACGCTGTTCACCCCCTGGGGGGATTGCAGCTAGTATTGGTTTGAAAGAGGGTATAGTAAGGAACAATATGAGCCAAGAGCTGCAGCTCAGTATTGGAGCTTTTAGCTGTAGCAAGTCGTTGAATATGAGGGGTAATATTGCCATTGACGAAAAGTCATACTGTGTACGTACAACATTACCAACAGAGCACAGACATTCTGAAATGCACATAATCATATCAGACACTCAGGCAAACTCAGCGTTGATGTCCTATTAAAGTACAGAAGTAACACCATTCACATGTGTACACAGAAAGAAGTAACAAATTAAACCGAGCTGAGTGATCGAGTCCCGAGTTCCAAGACACTAATATCCCTAGACTTGGTAAATGTTGCACCTTGCTACAGTTGATCTCGTCTGTGGCCAGCGGACCCTGTTGCCATAGTGAAGGTAGGGCAGGGTCGTAGCTACATTGAGGCACGAGGACACTTGCCTCCTCGTCGTTCTCAGACCGCTTGCAAAACTTGTGTCACAAGCAAGAGTTTTCCTTAAATGATTTTTGGAAGGGGCTTTGCCAAGTTCGTCTCCCAGACCCCCAACCTGAAGTATTCATTTTTAGTTGGCAATAGATCCCTAAAGCAGGCTAGCCTTGATTATCAGAGCCAGCTTAGCATTTTCGTGGCTAAAGTCCCGGCTAAGCCACAATTTTTGCGGTGGCAGTGACTTAGCAAAAAAAATTTTGGCGGCTGGTGGCCAGCTAAGTCGGCGGCTTAGGGGTCTAGTTAAGCCCAAATACCATTACGCCAACTTTCCAACTTTGTTGCAAGCATCTCGACATGTCAAGATGGTTTGTGTTCGCGACTTTCGTGATTTGTGTCCACGACTTTCCCTGCGGGGAAGTTTCGGTGAAAGTCAGTGTAATGGAATTTGGGCTTTAGCAAGCAAATAGGCTACAGACAGTTAGATAAGCATAGCAGTTTTCATCTGCCTATGTTAATCTTCTATGGTATAAGATTTGAAAGTGCAATGTTACGCTTGCTTTCTGCGTTGTACTCGCCAATCGACCCCCTAGAAACTGTCCCCAAACCTGTGCACTGCCTCCTGGTTTTTCACATCCCGTCTACGGCCCTGCAGGGTGTGTAGTTGAGTGACCATATGTATTCATTTGTATATAGGGTTGTGAGTTGAGAAATTGCTGGCAATAAATGCCGAAAAAAATTAATTCAATTCAAATTTGCTTTATTTTGGTAATTTCTGGAAAATTCTTGAAGAACTGTATCCAAGCATTTGATGACATTTACTTACTCGCAAGTCAGCTTCTTTTAGCTCTGCTTGCTGCACTGATAGCCATACATAGCCTTTGCTACGATTTCCAAAAATGTCTGCAAAATTTGATTCAGCTATTAATTGTTTTAATATCTACAATTTATATCTACAGGGTGCGCCAAAAAATTTTACCCCCTAAGGTTTTCTGATAATTTTTCCGAAACGGCTGAGAATTTTTAAACAAAATTTTACACGTCTATTATCCGTTCAGACGTACGCTAACCTGCAAAATTTTATTCAATTATCTCCAACTTTGACAAAGTTATGCTGTATTAAGCGCGACCGCCCACCGAATTTTTACATTTCACAGCACGTCCATCGCGAGTTTTACTAACTGACGATAAGCAACAGGTTTAAAGCAGAAATAATTGACATTTTATGAACCAGTGAAATGCCTGAAGCATTGCGCCCCACACATGGTAGTCAAGTGGGTTGAGGTCAGGTGAATTTGATGGCCATTGGTCCTTTGCGATGAAGTCAGTACAGTTTGTCGTCAACCAGTCCTGCGTCTGACGGGCCGTGTGCGCAGGAGCGCCGTCTTGCTGAAACACGAATCCAATGGAAGCAACCGTTTGCAGTCGTCAACGAGTATTGGCAGCAGACTTCCGACGTAATATGCTGCATTCACCCAAAGCCAAAGACCGTTCCAGAGCTAAAAAGTGCACTGCAGCAGATCTGAGACGACTTGCCACAGACAACGATCAAGAAAGCTATCAGCGACTTTCGCAAACGTCTGAACTCATGCGTTTCAGCCGGTGGCCGACATTTTGAGCATACGATGTGAACTTCGTACTGAAATATGTTAAGTGAACTGTGTGCTGGTTCATAAAATGTCAATTATTTCTGTTTTAAACCTGTTGTTTATCGTCAGTTAGTAAAACTCGTGATGAACGTGTTGTGAAATGTAAAAATTCGGTGAGTGGTCGCGCTTAATACGGTATAACTTTGTCAGAGTTGGAGATAACTGAATAAAATTTTGCAGGTTAGCATAAATCTGAATGGATAATAGGCGTGTAAAATTTTGTTTAAAAATTTTCAGCCGTTTCAGAAAAATTATCAGAAAACCTCAGGGGGTAAAATTTTTTGGTGCACCCTGTACATTTGTGCAGAGTAAGTTGAACGTTGTTCTGTTAAAAAGGCAGGACACCTAAATCCAACACTTTGCTATGTGAAAGGTCTGCTGACAATTTGTGGTGATAGATATGTGGCCACATTTGCTTGTGCATAATTTGTGCAGAGTGGTTGACTATAATACAGTAATGGAAGATCCAACAGTGAGTGATATCACCATCTGCACCCTCTGCAAGAGCCAGCTGCATGTTGCAAAATTTCTTCCATGTCTTCATTATTTCTGCCTGAGATGTCTGGAAGATCTCGCTCCAGGTGGAGTGCCTGGTGCTGAATTGACCTGTCCAACATGTGAGGAAACATTTAATATCCCAGATGGCGGACTGTCGGCTCTTCCGGCAAACTCTTTCGTGAATAATCTGCTGAGGATGAAGAAAGTTGTCGGAAGTGGTGAAGATTTGGCATGCAGCGTCTGTGCTGCAGGGGCTGCAAAGCCTGTATCAGCTACATCATACTGCCTCGACTGTCAGCAGAACATGTGCCAGAACTGTTCCAGTTATCACACCAGGTTTGCAGGCACCAAAAAACACAAGGTCATTCCTCGAGGACTGGAGGAAGAAACCTTGGTTAGGCTGGAGGTCGTAGACTGGTGTGATGTGCACGAGAACAGGCGGCAGGAGTTGTTCTGCTGGGATTGTGGATTGACAATCTGCATCAGCTGCTACACAGAGAGACACAACTCGCACACTTGCTCTGACATCGGTGCTGTTGCGGATGAACAGCGTGAACTGATGCGAGAGACTGTCAAAGAGATGGACCGACTGACCGTGAATGTTGACTCCGATGAGCGTGATCTTCATAGAGCACGTGATGTGATCCTTGACCAGGTTACTGAGGCAGAGTTTGCAGTTCTGAAGAGAAGAGAGGAACTTATGTCATGTGTTCAGCGGGACACAGACGAACTGATGCACGACTTACAGTACTTTCGTGACTTTGTGACCAGCGAGTTCGACACCACCTCTGAGAAGATTAGAAAGCGGTGGGACAAGATAAACAGTTTCAAGCAGTTTGCACGAGAGCTGATAAATGAAAGATCAGCCTCTGTAGTTGCTAACGTAGCCAGCATCCTGAAGCAACGAGCGTCGTATATACGACTGCAGGGTCAGAAGTCTAGTGTTGGAAAACGCCCTTCAGTGGAAGTGACGTTCCAGCCGCTTGGACTGTGTCGTCTCTCACAGGCTAAGAACAAGAGAAAGATCAACCTCATTGGAAGGATATGTGCGAGCATTACACCTTCAGAAATTCCACAGTTTAGATCCCAGAGTATGCCAATTGTTTCATTGCCATCAGAAGCAACATCGATAAATCCAAGGCCAGTGTTTAATTTTGGGTCACCACCTTCATCTGTGACACCTCTATCCCAGAATCGGAGACCAGGTCGTCTCTATAAGTTGCGAACCAAAGCTGGACATGTACTCAGAAGATCTGCAACATCATCTCGCATTGATTACATGCTTTGCCAGCAAGCACAACAGTTGAATAGAGATTCCGATATTTCGTCTTCGTCTGATGAAGACACGGTGTATAACGGTGATGAGAATGCAGTATGCTCACTTGCTGCCGCGGCCGTGATGCAAGATTCAGCAACTGGACAAGAGACATCACTGCACTCAACTGAGGATTTCAGCTCTTCGCCGTCAGCTGTCCTTTTTTCCCACAAGACTAAACTCAGACGTTTCGTTAATGGTTCATGGTGCACTTTTGCTGTCGGCAACTTGGAAGTGCTAAAACTTGAACAGATAAACGCCAATTACCTCTCCATGCAAAATGAAAAGGTTTGTTACAGAGTTATTGTAGGCCTATTTCTTCAGTGCTTTCATGCTGACAAGAATGCCATCTGGCTTGTTACGTGCGAAAGCAGGTATACTGCTGTAGTGCGTCTTAGCCATCGCAGTTATACACTGTGAGGCATAAAAAAACACACCAAAATTTATCGATCATTACTTGAAGGCGGATTATCCGATTTTAATAATTTTTGGTACAACTATTTCTGATACAACTTGTCATCAAACGATTATTTAAGTTTTCACCTCATCCAACATATGCTTCTACACTACCTTGGAAAATCAAAACACATGAAGTCAGTGTTGAAATGAACAAAAAAACATCAAAAACTATCCGTGACATTGTTGATAGTAACATGGATAACAAGATTTTAATAGTTTTCGGTACAAACATTTCTGACATAACTAGCCATTAATCGGCCATTCAAATTCCCAGCTTGCCTAATGTCTGTTGCTGCATTACCTGGGGAAACAGAACAAATGCAACATGGCATTAAAAAGAAAGAAAAACATCAGTTAATTTAATCATTCCAGATATGTAACCCTTAACAGCCCTGATGACAGTCCATTCGACAGCATTTGCAGTGTTATGCAGCAGCAAGTTGATGGGTCACTGTTTAGAAGTATCAATAAACTCGAAATGACTGGTTGAAGTCTGAAGCAGAACATTATCAACACTGCTATCAATGCATAGAGAATGCATCTCTCTGTCTGTGCTTACGCAAATGGCCATTATTATGAATATTTACTGTCTGCAGTTGCACAACTGGACAATTGGATAAACTGTCAACCAAAGTGCTAGAAATTTGGACAAAATGTGCCAAATGTGCATTACTTGAATCAAATAATGATATTGCGTTCAATAAAAATGCATTTTTTGCTTGTTTTGTTTCCACAGGTAGTGCAGAAACAAAGATTCGGTGAGGCGGGAACATAAATGGTCATTTGATGGCGAGTTGTGTCTAGAATATTCGTACCAAAAATTATTAAAATCTGATCATCTGTTTTTAAGTTACGATCGATAAATTTTGGTGTGTGTTTTCTATGTTTCACAGTGTAGTGTGGGTTGAGATGTCCAAAAAATAGCTCCCGTAGGACTTGCTTGTCAGAATTGATTTGTCTACATTTTTAGTTAGTTTTTACATCACCGGTATATCGTCAGTGCATTAAAAATTATTATTTAGAACAATATCGTTTGCTTTTGTTTATAAACATCAGAAATGTATGTTAAACTAAACATAATTTAATTTTTGTAAGAATATTAATAAAAATTGTTTTAGAAGATGATTTTTTAGAAGATGATTTTCTGCATATGTATTATAGTGATTTTGATGATTTTTGAATATTTATGTTTCACATGGTAGTGTAGCGACGAAGTTAAAGTGTAGTGGGATATTTAATACACTAATGCTAATTGTCCACAGTATGTGTCAGTAAAAGTATTTAGAAAATCAGTTAATATTTGGTGAAGATATGGAAAATGACAAAGTGGTTAGCAGCAGTAGTAGCAGTCATAGTAGTGGAGCTGAAGTGCGATGCATAGTTGCTCACAGAGTGTTTTTACTGTACACATAATGTTATTTACTGTGGAACAGTGCACGCTTAATGTAGACTAGGTTCTACTCCACGATGTTATTGTGCAAAGGTCTTGTTGTTTTGTTTTCACAGACGCAGAAGATATGTCTGATGCAGTTGATAACTTGCAACATGTGCTTGGAACCAGTTCCAGACTCAGACGGCAGAGAACTGACGTGGATCAAGAACGACGACGACGATCCCAGCACCACTGACAACCACGACGGTCACTATGACATGTTCGCGGTGCGCTTCAAGTCTAGGACCATTGCGGCAAACTTCAGAATTGCGTTTACTCTTGCAAGACAGTTGATGATGCTGTTGGTTCACTCTGGTACTGCTGCTGCTCCTGCTGCTGCTGTCAGTACTACTACTCCTTCATCACCGTCAGCTCGGGTCAAGCTGCAAGCACAAAGAACAGCCCAGTGACACTGACTGAACTTATTCACAGGAATGGGGTCCTCAAGCACTTTCCTCAAGGACAGCTCGAGGAAAAAATCCTGGCGTTGCCTTTGGTTTTGAGAAGCTCTTCTTTGGCCTCTACGTCTTGGCTTCTAGTAACTAGTCTTGAAGTAACACGGAAACAATGCTGTCATTTTCTGTTTTGACTGTTTGACTGATATGAGCATTTTTACGCACGAAAGCAGCTACTGCTTTCAGTGCGTCTTAGCCATCGCAATATTGTCTGTCTGTCCGTCTGTTCGTCACACGGGTGGATCAGTCAAAAACGGTGCAAGCTAGGATCACCAAATTTTCACCGTTGGCTGCCTGGAAGACTCTAGTTTCAGGAACCATAAAGCTTTTCCATAAATTCGAAGGGGGTCACCCCGAACGAGGGTGCTAAATAAGAGGGGGGTGGGAAAAATTTGCAATTTTTAGCCAATAAGTCGCTGTATTTCAATAACGGTGTGACATAGGGCCTAGGTTACTATTAATCACTAATAGGAAGTCGTACACTGGCTCTCGATTGCTATCGAATTCAATGATTTTGAATGACCTTGAACGCTAATATAGGGTTTTTATAGATTTTTTGGCGATTTCGGGCTGCAAGTCACATTTCAAGAGCGAGTTGCACCAAAATCAATTGAGATAGACATGGAAAAGCTGCATATGAAATTTTCAGCATTGAACGTAGATTTTAAAGGTCTAAGTCTCAATTTTCTAGGTTCGAGGAAACCTGCGCACGAGGGCATCAAATAGCGGTACCCCCGTGAAAGTGGTTATTTTACCGTTGTTGGCCAGTCTTTTTCGTGAAAACGGTTGCAGATAGGCATGGACATGCTGCTTATCACAACAAGCACTAGTGATGAGCTTTTTAGTCGTATCAACATCAATGACTTTGAAAGACCCTAATCTTCTGAAATAAGGGGGTTTTCAGTGCAACTTTTAAGCCAGAATTTGTGGGTGGGCAGTTGCATGATTGTCGGAGAGGAGGAGGGGCAGCAGGGAAGGCAATTGCCCCCTCCAAAAATAATTTAAACTGTCGTAAAACTCAAAATCTTTTTGTCCAAAAAATGTTTGTTCAAGAATGCAAAAAAGTGGGGATAAAAACTCCCTTTTGGGAAAATTTTTGGGGAAACTGTATCTTTGACTACGTACCCACAATTTCTGCTGTCGGAAATTTGCAAATAGGCTATTAGTGAGAATTCTGTCCGAAAATATTAACTTCCTGTTTTGCTTACTTTTTTAACCCATGACACCACTGTGCATAGGTGGGCAGTCTCCATTCTCCTTCCACCTTTTTCTTTTTTCCCTATCCCTCATCTTCATTCCGCCTTTCATCCCCTCTTTCTTCTGGTATTTTTTCCTGCTTTTGAAGCAGGATCCAAGGTGTCACCTCCGGGAAAATTCTTGAAACCCTTTATTGCTGCAGGTAAGTTTATTGGGTATCATATCAAGTTACCAACCATGCTCATGACGATGATGATGGAATATTTGTAATCTACATACAGAATAATGGATTAACCCATTTGGGCAAAATGTCTGGAGTGGGTGGCGATTTGTCCGAGCGGGTGGGCTTTAGCCCACCTAGTTTACATGTAAAAAATTGCTCTGGGTGCTCTGGGGATTTTTATTGATTTTTTCGATCTTCGGCTGCAGTGCACACTCCAAGAATGAACTGCGACGAAATGGCTGGAGACAGACTGACAGTTTGCAAACAGCAACTGCTATAGTCTTTCGCGCGTCTCGTGAGCATTAGCTCAATTTTTTGGTATGGTTTTATTGCCGTTTGAGCAAGATTAGGCTGGTTTTTGGTGCACATAAAATTGTCATACTTGCTTGGCCTTGGCCTCAAAGCCACTTACCTGGCCTTGGCCTTGGCCTTGGTCTCAAAGATCACTGGCCGTGGTCTTGAAAATGCCTACCTCATACGCATCCCTGCATGGGCGGGGCTAGGAATCTGAAGCTGGGGGCAAGGGCCAGGGCACAGGGGCAATAAATCTTCTGGTGTGGGTCAAATGTCGTCCTTTCATTCAGTTGTAGTGTGCATCGAAAAGATATAGTGGCGTCCTGAAGCTGAAACACTAAGCTTTTGGACGTGTAATGGAAGCTGCAAATAAAGTCAAATTTTCTTGATTTTTTTTTCAAATTTGAAACGCTAAAAAATCACAGATATTTGTGTTGTGTTGCAAAAATGACGTTAAATAAATCAAAGTACATGTGTATGGTTACCAGAGGGCACTTGATCACCATCAAATTTTTTTCCTGGGGGAGGCAGCCAGCGGGACAAGGGCAAGGGCATGGGGGCAGATTCCCCCCTCTGGCGCCGCCTATGCGTTCCTGTCAAGCGTGACCAAAATGTCTTTGTTCGCCATCCATTCTCCTGAGATCGTTGACCGTCTCATCATGTTCAAATTGCACATGTGATGAACTGTTGTGGTAGTTTTATAACTTTTAATTAGAGCTGTCAAATTATGCGTTAATAAATTATCGCACGTTAGAAAATTAACACACATACGTGAATTTACTGAATTTTGTGTAACAGAAGTTTCATTATTCCTTTAAATCGCGATTATTTGACGATCGAATAATATTCAAAAAATTAGAAATCGTTTTGTTGACGTTCCATCACTGCTGTCACGGTCCTGCGACAGAGGCACGACTTCGAGGGCTTCATTCCTGTCACCCTCTCGATGTAGTCCACGTACAATATCAGCAATATTAATTATGCATTATTAACGCGTTAACACATGCGTTAAAAAAATCAACGCTTTGACAGCTCTACTTTTAATTGCAGTTTTTGTTGGTTTTTGTAGTTTTGATTTGTCTTTTTGATGCGCTACAGCTATGCTGCAGGCGTCTATGGCACGATTGTCATCTGTCTGTCCGTCGTTCGTCGTCCGTAACGGATGTATTGTGGCTAAACAGTAGGTCGTAGGGGGAAAATTTTGACACGGGTAATTAGTCCTGTTTCTTAAAGCTAGGCATGCAAAATTTCAGTGATATATTGCAAGAGGAACATTTTCAAATTTGGGGTTCAATGGAGAGGGTAGCAAAAATGTGCATTTTCAATGGAAAACTGGCCGTATCTCGGAAACGGTGAGTGATATGACCAATGTTACTGTTAATCACCAGTAGAAAGTGGCACACACCCTTTCACATGAGATAAAAGTCATTGATCTTTTATGACCTTGAAGGTCATTACTGCAACGTACAGGAACTGTACAGGCTGTAGTGAGTCTTATCTTGCGACAGCTGGGCTTTCTTGTTTTTCCTTCCAATAATTATAATGGGCGAATTAGACTTTCGCTGAGCCTTTTGTTGAGCCTAAATTTCGGTCTAAGTACCTACTTAAGTCGAAAAGTGAAGTGATTTTGCTGAGCGAAAACATGGAGACTAACACGGATAGTTTAGTATATTAAAACAGTCTGGTACCAAAAAAAACGCCGTAATGGCTATACAATGACGTAAGACGTTACGTAATTACGTCATTTGCGTGTGCGGCGCAATTAAATTTAACAAGTCCAAGCGTAACTGGTTGATTTATTTCCTGTTAGGTTTAGGCCTACCGGTTTTCCGCCATTTTAATCGTTTAGTTGAACTTTGGTCTAAGTACAGACTTTAGCGTTCAGCTTTAGCTTTGGTTCATCGAAAAGGCTCAGCGAAAGTCTTAAGTCAAAAACTGAAGTCGCCCAATGTATCTTTTAATTATATGCTACATATTTTTAATATTTTTTTTTGTAAACTGAATATCTTTATCTGGTCTGATTTGTATCTTTACGATATCTTGCATGTATGTGCAAGTATAATCGTCTGTTGATAATTATTATTTAGTTGCTGTCTACAGTCTTTACGTTTTGCAATTTTGACTTTCATTTTTCATTTTCTTTTGTCGAATAATGTCCGATTACAAAGTCATAAATCTTATAGTGTCCTATAATCTAGGGCCTACAGCAGTGAGGCCGGCAGTGCATTATAATGTCAAGATCAATTGCGAAACACATAAGTCTTCACAGCTTTGCGAAAAACTGGAGGAAGATAAGTGTTTATCTGACCAAAAGAAAAAGCCAAATTCTTGCTAACAGAACGACTATACCCACTCGTAGGCCTATCCGTGCCCATAGCTTCGTACCCGTATACCCGGCCCGTACCCGTGAAATATGTACTCCGCCCGGGTATACGCGCAAGCTTTTGGTGTGCACCATAGATGTAAAAACGTTGCAGGAAAAATAAAAAAAACGTTAAAAAACGTAAAAAACGTGGCAAGAATAAAAACGTCTTAAGAAGTGAATAAAAAACGTTGGCCGTAATTTGTTCAACCTTTTGCCTAATCCCTAATGCTCTAAGTGCAGTATATCTGGAGTCATAGTTTAAATAGAGGGAACTTTATTTAATTTTAATTCAACTGTGTGGTCATAAGACAATAGCATTAAACTAACCAAATATAGTCTACTAGTTTAAAAACATTTTATTTATTTAGTATAGGCCTATTTGGACTAACTAAGTAAACTACAGCACTATAACCAATTAGGCCTAATTCGTTACTGTGGTCTCAGAAGTGCTTCACGAAGATTTTTGATGGGATTTTCAATTCACGTTTTTTGGAATAAAAAACGTTGAGCAAAATAAAAAAAACGTAAAACGTGGAAAAAATAAAACGCGTAAAAAACGTTTTTTTTTACATCTATGGTGTGCAGTATACCGGTAATTGTTTATTTATAATTATCTGCGGTCTAGAAAATTAACTTGTGAATAATTAGGCCTAGCTAATGCAGTTATTTTGTTAAGTTAATGAAAACAATCAGTTTAATGAGTGTTTGATGTTTTATTTTACTACATTAAAATGTTACACACTGATGTGTTTATCAGCAACTTCATGAATATACACACCGTCTAGAAAAAAAAGAATAAGCCTGAAATTTTAACATCTTGTACAATTTCTAGGCGCGACGGCAGCTACGGCTGTAGCACGTCTTAGCCATCGCAATTCTGTCTGTCCATCTGTCTGTCACATGGGTGGATCAGTTAAAAACGTTGTAAGCTAAAATCACAAATCTTCACCGTCAGCTGTCTGGAAAGCTATAGTTTCAGGATCGGTAAAACTTTTTCATAAATTCGAAAGGGATCACTCCGACCGAAGGAGCTAAATGAGAGGGGGTAGAGAAAATTTGCAATTTTCAGCCAATAAGTCACCGCATCTCAGAAACAGAACGATCGAGATATGGCCTAGATTAATATAAATGTACAAAACATTAGTTTATACACTTGTTAACGGCAACATTTAAGGACTTGCACATCGAAAACAGCAAAAATTACAAAAGGTGATATTATTCAGCAGCACATTGACACACAGTCAGTG
>Ga0209367_1001297_pt1 | contig 30162 bp, 11 predicted proteins | sample WorMetLIZISLAND2_FD_187412 | JGI IMG/M metagenome (GOLD analysis project Ga0209367, IMG submission 187412) | Marine gutless worms symbiont microbial communities from Max Planck institute for Marine Microbiology, Germany - Olavius geniculatus... ...
GGTAGTAACTGCTAGACAGAATGAATCCACAAGCACTAACTTGAACGCTAATGCAACGACCGCGTACTTTGCAAAAAAATGCTAGTAAAATACTGCAAAAACGCAGACGATGGCCCAGCTTTTCAGATGTCGATATGAAGAAGAATGAAAAAAATTAGTTGCAGCAACCAACGAAAAAAACTTTAATGAGCGGCGCGGGTGAATAGAAATATTGCTGATTCATAAGTCTAACAGCTAAGAAACCGATTGATGAGACATGTTTTAAGATAGAAATGTCAGATCTTGAAACAATCGTCGAACAAAAATTAGTATGTAGACCTATAACGACAAAAATTACGAAGCTGTCTAGAATCAATAAGCCCAGCCGTCGCTAGGGGGGGCCGACCGCACCGCGGCACCGCTTATATCCGAACGCCAGCGTCCGACTTCCGGTCGCAGAAACGAAGCAATTTCCCAAAATGACTATAGTTACACTATGGTGACGATGCTATATCGAACGTTAAAATCAATGCCAGGATACGATACGGTAATTCTGCGCACGTGGAAGATTGCTGCAGGTAGCAACCTTGGATTTAAAATTGCGGCCAAATTACATGGTTACTATTGATAGCCTGTAGGAACTCGTCATCGCCTTATCTAACGGTACCATCGCCGACCCCTACGACGTACGGTTTAGCCACAATATATGCGTTACAGACGACGACAGACAAACAGGCGACAGATAGACGACATACTACCCAAGGCTCGACTTAACGGTCGACCAAAGAGCTGAAGACAAATCCAGTCGAAAAAGTAACATCCTGTCAGCCAGTTTGCAGAACGGAAATAAAATCGAACAGTTAACGGTTTATTTACAAAGTTACGCGGGTGATTCGGCGTCGATTGGAGGCGACATTTCGGCAGCCGCTCTAGCAGCGACGTCGTGATCGTTTAGGTGATTATCATGAGCCGCATGCTGGCAGTGCTTTGTGTCCACGAGGAACGTGGGGCAGAACGGAATGAACTTGAAGAGCGGACAGCGCCTGATGAAGGACATTCCGCACGGCAGGTCGTAACAGTCGCCACCGGCTGATGGCGGCGCCGACCTCGTCTTGTGAGGTCTATCTACGACCGTCTCACTTCTACTGTCATCATTATCAACATCGTCATTATCGTCGTCATGTTCCTGTTCGCCTTCGATCTGCTGGCGCCACTTCGATATTCCACGCTCCTCATCCGTACCTGGAAACAGATAGGTAGAGTACGCCTTACAGCGTAAATTTGCACATTGCTTACCGTTTTACCGTCTTACCGTTTCGTATGATTTTAAAAAAATCTCTGATGCGCTGGTTATATTAGTAGAAGCTAGCGGATTGTCTTCAGGAAGTGTCCGAAACTGCCAAAACCGTGCGCAGGAGATCTGTCCGGTAACGAATTCCAGCAATCGGACAAAACCGGAGCATGACAATAGGGCATGACAATATAACGTAAAGACGAGTACAGAGGGTCGTAACTAAACTGAACAGAGGTGACACGGTTTAGTTTTTGACGAACTGATGCGTTTCATACTTTATTAACGTGTTGCAAATACTTCATGCAAATAACTTTGCAAGTTACTGCTTTCGATGTGCATTAAATAATGTCAAAGAACGCCCACGAATTACCTGGGACCGTGTTGTCCAGTAGGAAGCCAGTTATTACGCCCACGAATATGCTTGTACTCAATAGCACCGACAATATCTCGTCGAATACTTCGCTTCCTGTCAAAATCACAAACTCATGGCTCATGTTTCTTTGAATAAAGTTATTGGTTGAAGCGATAACATCATAATTTACATAAATTTATCAGAAACAACCTTTCTTTAATTGAAAATTTGTTGACGTTTCGGCAACCGCTGCTGCCTTCTTTGGAACGACTGTCCACCAGGTGTCGCTGCGGAGGACAGAAAAGAACAAAACAAGTCGATGAACCGAGAAGAGGCCTAGGGTCTTATCAACTACCACACGTCCATGATTACTTACTGTCCAGCGCAGCGACACCTAGTAAGCAGACGTTACGAAAAAGGCAGCAGCAGTTGCCGAAACGGCAACACATTTTCAATTAAAGAAAGCTCGTTTTCTGATGAGTTTATGTAACTTATAAACGACTCATGTTTATTTCTCAGCGCGTAACCTTTGCGATTCCTCGGCGAATCGCCTCGAAACGTTGCTACTTAATCGAAAATGGGTGTGATTAAAAAATCTATAGACATTTCCAAAATTCGGCACGATTTCGAACAACTTTAGACTTTGATCGAAGATCGCAAACGGCGTAACATAGTACAATCACTCCCACGTATAATGAGCTAATTTTAAGACGGTGAAAAAAAATTAACCGCATTTTGGATCTACAACACGTAAGGTCGTCACTAAGCTGTGCAACGCACATGCACTCTAATTTGCAGTATACAGTATTTCTCACGCTTGTAATTTTGTACCTCATTTTCGTGCAATTTCGGTGCCCCGCCAAACGTGTATACGAGTACGTTTTACAACACATTTACGGCTGTTCCCATCAACACTAATAAAACAACCTGCTCCTTTGCTAAAAATCCCAAAATAGAAAATATGTTTACGTTAATGAATGTGACAAAAAAAGAACTAAAAATACCGGTATTGATTTTGGCAGCGTTGTCACTATTCTGTAACCACGTTGGCAGCGCGATGCCAAGAAACAGCGAGAAGCCGAAAATGCAGAGATTTCTGGAGGAATTCATGTCTACAAACTGAAGATTCGACACACCGACTGCAGCGATGATTCCTGCCACCATGTCATACATAAACAACTGTCAATTTGTTACATACAACACAGTTTAGCGAAGGCGCATGCTAGGTGTTTGTTTTGGAATAAAAATATATTTGAGGAAAACAACGAAAATAGAAAAAAAGAAGAAAGCGTGAAATAAAAAAAACAAAGATCGAGAAGAAAAAGTGGCAAAGTTAAAACCCTTACTAATGTCCTTAATAACACTGTGTGTTCGTCTGCAACGTCACTACGAAAAATTGGATCAAACAAGTCGGCGTTCGTGCCATGTCGACAGTCGAATGCACCTACTGTACAGTATAACTTTTAACTACTAGCGTATAAAAATTATTGATAATGATATCTACGTCTACACGGTGTTTCATAAAAAGGCACCCTTTTTGTTTCTTTTATAACTCAGTCGAATGGTGATAAATTTGCATAAAATTTTTATCAGATGTAGCCGACGAAATATTAATTCAAATTATTTCAACAAAATGTGGCCGTTAGTTAAATATTCTTTGCTAGTCGTAATGTAATGCTGACGTCATAATGTGTTGTGAGTACAAACTGGCTTGTCTCAACTGGTTCTGTCAGTAGCTACCCTGCTTCAATGGTGAACTTTATCTGGTTTACTGATGAAAAATGTTCATCGTGTCAGCACTTAGCAACATGGAGGCATAAAATCAGGTATCTCGCAATATAAAAACTCATCCATCTCGTAAGCTGAGTGCTGGTGCACTGTCATGCTGAAAGGTGCAAAAGTTAAGCTATCCTCACTTATCCCAACAAGTGTGTGAAAGTGGTCGTTTTAAGCATTTTTGTGGCCACAATGTTAAAACTTCAAAAGTTTGTCATCAGTAAACCAGGTAAAGTTCGCCATCGACGCAGTGCAGCTATTCAGCAAGTCTGTCAGCACTGGTTGCAACAAGCCAGCTTGTACTCGTAGCACACTATGACGTCAGCATTACGTCACGACTAGCAAAGCATATTTAACTATCAGCCACATTTTGTCCAAATATTTCGAATTAGTATTTCTTCAGCTACATCTGATAAGAATTTCGTGCAAAGTGATTATCATTTGACTGAACTATGAAAGAAAGAAAAAAGGTGCTTTTTTATGAAACACCGTGTATATGCGGGAGACCTACAATTCTACACCACGAAAGAAAGATTTATTTTTCCAATACGACGGAAACCTGACTTACCGAACATGACAAAGAATACGCCACCCATGACTGGATCCGGGATGGTCACGAACAGTGCGCCGAACTTTCCGAGGACGCCAAAAAATAGCAAAAATATTGCAGCCAGCTGCACCACTCTTCTGCTGCCGACCTACATCGTAACAGTATATGATACACTTTACTGTGTGTAGTTCGTACACCCCTACAAAACTTTGTACGTAATCAAAGCCGTTCAAGGTCATCCAAGGTCGATGATTTGGAGTTTCGAAACAAAGTTGCAACTTCCTCTTTGTGATTAACAACAACCATGGTTTTCCCACAATTCAATGCTGCGGCTTGAAGGCGGACAAGTTAGTCACCAAATGTTCTTACCCCACTTTTATTTAACGCTCTGCTTGGAGTAAACACTTTCTGATTGCTGGTGGATAAACCACATTTTGTCAAGACTGAGGGCCTGTGGCTATCTGTAGGTAAAGATTTCCTGATTCTAGTTCGTATCGTTTTCACACAATGTCGGGGTTTGTCAGACAGACAGACAGACAGACACAAACAGAGTGTCAAACAAACCTAAACCTGACGCTCAACTTCATCAAACGTCTAGTCTTACAATGCAGCCGTAAGTGGTCGTGTAGTACGATAATGGTCCTCACCTTTGTCACGCCAATAATTCCGATGTTTTCACTGTACGACGTCAAACCGCATGCGCATCCCCATACTCCGGATAGAACGCAACCGATTCCTTCTATGACAACTCCTGTACAGTTTAGTATCCAGTTTGACTGTCTACATGCTCAGCAATCTGGTCTCGCCGTAGTATTTTCGAGCAGCGAAAAATTATTGTTTATTTTACGTTTTAGTGAAACGTTCTTAGACAATCTTTAAGTTATGAAATGGTGCTTATATAGCATTCGAAAAACATTATCAGGTACATTGTTTCCAGTCTGTCTGCCTCTTTGTCTGCCTGTCTTATATTTGTGTGTGTTTGCTATTGTTATATTTTGACGAATAAAGTTTTGTAAGTCCTGATAACCTTGATAAGTGACATTCAACCGTCAAAAAAGTAAAAGCGACTATGTATCTTGGTAATTATTTCTGGTAAAATGCATGTTTACTGAATTTGAACTAACTGCATTTTTTATTCAACGTCAGCTTATATTGTAACAGATTTCTGCAGATACCTCTGTCGATGGCATGCGTGGGCGGAGGAGGAGCACCTGCCAATCTGGCGCATGCGTAGTAATCACCTAGTGACTCCAGCGTCCCAGCAATCACTCCTGCCAGCATCCCGAACACAGCTCCCGTACTGACGGTCGGCAAACCCCACTGAACTGTATAATCACACACATGAAACAGCGAATTTCGGCGCCGCACTCCTCTTGTTTTTAAAGCAAAGTATTCAATCTTTTCCGAGGCACATAGCACATACAGTGGCGCTGATCTCCGCTTTTTTAGCCCTCAGCCAACAGCCATACCTGATAATCACTAAATCCAGGGTGCATCGCGCGGTGTGCCTGTTTACACCCCCGCTTTCGCTGGTGTTTGCTGCGCCTAGCCACGGACGGGCGGCCAGGTTGAGTTGAGTTAAATGGTTGGTGACTATTATTGGTGAAATACCGAGTTCCAAAGATGCACAGAAAAATAACACAAAAAAACGTCCATTCTATCACATCTGCAACATTTTTTCGTTTTTACCTTTTTAAGTAAAAGTAAAACATACAAACTGTTGCTTATACTTTGCATTGCAATGTTACGTTTAAATCATGCTAACCGTTATATTTCAGTAACTGTTTATTTAATACATAGGCTACATAGTGTGCCAAATCGTCTTCCCTACTTTGAAGCGCTATAGCTTTTTTACATTTAAATCAAAAATAAAATAAAAATCCCACTAGGATGTTACTCTAAAATCAAGTCATATTACTTTTACGTCGCTCATGTTATGATTACATCATTTTATGCGTCCGTTCGTTTGCGTTAGCGTTTCAATTGAGCGGCGTGAATAAATTTGTGTATAGTTTTCAACAATCAGATAAAAACGAGCGACACTGCTGTGTTTTAGAACGTTTCTACATCCAAAGTTCACAAAGTTATAAAACTCCAAACTAAAGCGGGATTTTCCCGGCACTCTGTAGCTAGGCTACACGTAGACCTATACAAATAGAAACGAGTTCTTACACGGGTATGGAAATCGAAACCAGTTGGCTTCGCTGAGTACGTTGACTTTGACGTCAGTGCGTGCGTGGTAACTCCAGTGGCTTGGATCGTTCGGAATGGCGTCGGTTGTTGTCAATATAGCGCACAGAATCCAAGCCACAATTACCGCCAGGATTACCTGCATTACACAAAATGTGCATATGAATATGCAGTTTATTTTTGGTGATGACGGTGCTTTTAAGCACGTTGTTTAAGTCGGTTTTAGCTTATACGGACACGCCAATGACACCACCAGACGTTTTTCGCAAATGTTTGCATATTTTTACGTAGGCCTATTGTCATGCTTGTGTTGTTAAAGCTTGCGCTTGTTAAATTTCTATTTAAAAAGTATATACGATGATGACGATGATATGCAATAAAATAGAATAGCATAGTCCTCGATAAATTGTCTGTAGATGGTAAAGAAACTCTCACCGGAAACAGACTAAACATGGTGTATTTCTGCGACGAACATTTTTTCTGACGCGTCACGAAAAAGCAGGGAACTTTGACGTTTCGCAGATGCAGAGAGAACAACAAAATCAGGAACGACGTCCTGTAAATAATAATTATAAAGTTATTTTGTGACATCTGTGTTACACGTACAACAACCGAATACTGCCGCAATGCCACTTAAATAATGTTTTATAATGTTTTTTAAAGTTGAAAAACATGTTTTTAATGTTTTTTCTTTGCAAATCAATGTTTTTAACATCTGTAATAATAACTGTCAATAAATTTTACACTGTTAAATTCTCAAACACATTTGCAAAGCAAATTTGCTGTTACGTTACGTTGGCACGACAAATTCTGCAGCTGACACTTACGCCAGGGCGATATACCAGTTCTTGGCAGCGAACTCGGCCGCTGCACTGAACAGCGAAAGACCCTCCAGAGTGATTCCAGGAGCGATCGCCAGCGGTCCAATGTACCGAAGCAGTACCCCGATCAAACCGACTGCTCCGAAAATTATTTCGAACAGAGATGCGACGATGATCGCTCCTTGTATCTGCGACACATATAAATGTACGACCAGCTGACATCTAATGCCGTGGCTACACGCAGCGATTTTCTCCTCCGAGGTGTTGTCCGAACTTCTCGGACGAGGAAATAAGACACGTCGGACGACACGGACGACACCTCGAACGAGATTCTGATGGGCATCTTTTGGCAGTTGGAGGAACAACCTCTAAAAATACAAGTGTGAGACCGTGAGGCCCCTGTAATAGGGAGTCTGTGGGCGGAGCCCCCAGCGGGGTCCAGGGGCAGAGCCGCTGGTCAGGGGATCAAGGCGGCGAAGCCCCCTGAAGCTGAAACGCTTTAGGTTTTTGGACGTTCACTAGAAGTCGCAAATTTGCCTACTTTAAAAAAGTTTCAAACGGAAAAATAAGATACAATTTGGGTTGTCTTTTCAAAAAAATGACGTATATAGGCCTCAATACGTCACAGATTACTGTACAGTAATGAAAAGTAATATACTTGTCCACTTTGGGTAAACTTTCCACATGTTTATTCATTTTATATTTTAAATATATTTTTTAAAAACTAGAATTTTTTTCACGCCTAGCATGAAGCTCCTGAGCATACGTGAGCCCCCTTCCCGGTGAGTACAAGGTGCCCTTCCGCCGGCTCTGCTTTTGGCTGGCAGGCAAAAAAAATCTCGTCCGATAAAATCGGAGAAAATGAGCATGCACATTCCGTTCGATTGCCCCGGACGACGTTTTTAAACCTCAGAAAGCTCGGCGACATCGGAGGATAGGACAACATCTCGGACGAGGAAATCGGTGCCTGTAGCGACGGCGTAATTTATCGAGTGTCTAAATTAGGCCTACAATTTCCATTTCGCTGCTGATTAACATTTAAATCTACCTATGTGTAGGTAACAAATTGTACTATTTTACACCAAACAACGTTTATGGCAACGTCATAACTCTGCTGTTAGCGGCGATAAACCTTCTAATTATAATAATGGCTTTTACTTTAAATTAAGCGTATTATGCTTAACTACAAAGCACAGTACGCCAAGTAAAAGACACAGAGTAAATGCACATGTACTACTGGTTAGACTAAACTATAAATTATGTCGTCCAAAAAACATATTTGCCTCGTTCATTCTGGCAGTCCAGACGCTGTAGTTGTCAAGAGTCTGCTGCTGAGGCTGCGAATGGTTGGAGTGGTCAGATGACGTCACTATTACGTCGTCAGGTGTCGTTCTGTTTATCTCAATGACGTCATCAGCTGCATCAGTCACACGTTCACAAAAACGCTTAGAAATTTTATTATTAATCGAAATTGTTCTAGCGGAAGCGATTTCGCCTATACCTACTCATTTCCCCGTAGCGTGGTTTGTGCGACTCTGTCGTCTGTCGCATTCATGTCCTGCTCAATCCGACTGATACATTTAGGTGCCATTTTGGCAGACATGTGTGCAACAAAGGACACATTGTGTTAAATAGTGATCCCTGACCTCCAAAGAAAAAAAACAATTTGAAAAGTTGAATCCCCGCAGCCAAAACTTGCACTTGCTCACTTGTCTATTCACCAGGGGCAGCATAGAACAGCGATTTCGCCTTTTACCAAATTACTTTGACCACTCGTTGTTATTATTATTAGTAAAATTTAGTATACCCGACCAGCACATAGCCAATAAACACAAATATTGTAACACCATAGCGGCGTTTATTCGGAGGTAAAAGTGCTGTGGAAGAAGACCGCATTTTCCCGTTTTTACGCGCGAGAGCTAGCATAGCGATAACGCGTGTTAGCTACGGTAATTCTGTCCGTCACGACCCGGTACCAATTCAAGCCCAGGTGAGATAAAGAATTCGGGTTTACACCCTATGATAATCTAGGGTATCTAGTATTTCGTGACAAAATTTCATGCCGCTGGGTAAAAGGAGTCACACAGACCAGAGAGGCGAAAGAGGAGCACCCCACTTAAAAAGGCGTTACTTTACCGCTATTAGCTTGATTAACGTAAAAATGATTGCAGATAGGCACATACTCGTACATGCTGCCTAACATAACAAGCACTGGCGACGAGCTTCTTATGAATGTCAACATCGATGACCTTGAATGACCCTGAACCTCCAAAATATGGGGTTTTAGTAAATTATTCGCGATTTCGGGCTGCGACAAGCATTTCAAGAGTAAATTGCACCAAAATGGCTGGAGATAGACCAAGACAACCTGCATATGAAATTTTCAGCATTAGGGGCCTAAATGTAGATTTTAGCAGTCCAAGTCTGAACCCTCTGCGTTCAAGGAGAATTGCACAAGCGGGTATCAAAGAGGGGTATCCTTCTAAAAAGTGGTTATTTGTCCGTTGTTGGCTTGTCTAGCGTGAAAATAGTTGCAGATAGAAACGGACATGCTGCTTATCATAACAAGCACTGGCGACAAGCTTCTTAAAAATGTCGACAACGATAACCTTGAATGACCGTGAAACCTAAAAGTTTTGGTTTTAGTGATTTTTTGACAATTTTTGGCTGCAAAAGAGTGAATTGCGACGAAATTCGTGGAGATAGACCAAGATTACCTGCGAACAGAAACTGCTATAGGCACTCGCGCGTCTCATGAGCATTAGCTCAGATTTCTTGTTTTCTTAACAGTAGAGCCAATGACAGCCGCTAAAATTAAAGAAATACACTAACAGATATACTGTACAAACTTTTTACAATACGTCTGTCTGTGTAATTCTTCAGTATTACTAAAACATCGTTTGGTCGTAATTTTCACAATGTTTTCGAAAAATATATCAACCGACATAACAATAAATTTCCTTTTTAACATTTTATTCACAAAAATTTCGATTGCCTCAGCTAGCAGTTATGCTGTGCATGTCGGCAACGTCCAATGCTACTCGGTATTGTTAATCATTATCACTGACTACTTTTTTCTCTAAAAAAGATTTTCTACCAGGCAAAGAAACTAGGTCTATTAAGGCATAGAAAGTGCAGTGTATAAACTTGCCTGGACACTTCCATTGCGGTAGAGCTAATATTGAAAGCACTGGAATTGCGAAAGAAAATGAAGCACCTAATACAATCGGCAACCTGAAATTAACAGCATAATTACTGAAATAAAAAAGTACTGATTTTTATGCGCGACAGCAGAATGCTTTGCGCTTTTTAGCTATCGTCTAGGCGTCTGTCCGTGTATCCCTCTGTCTGTCTGTCTGTCACACCCGTGATCTGTATCAAAACGGCGCAAGCTAAGATAACGAAATCTTCACTGAAGCTGCCTTAAAAACTCTAGTTTCTTGTGAAGAAATTTCGAGGCTTCGGGTGAAGAGGTTTCCCTCGAACGAGAGCGTGAAAAGAGGGTACCCCCTAAAAGTTCTTGTTTTACCGCTATTGGTTCGTCCACATGTAGCGTAAAAACAGTTGCAGATAGGCACAGACATGCTGCTTGTCATAACAAGCACTGGTGACGAGTATTTTTGGGCTATCAGCATCGATGAACTTGAACGACCTTGAACTCCCGAAATAAAAGGTTTTAATAAATGTTTCACAATTTTGGGCTGCGACACACATTTTAAAAGTGAGTTGCGCCGAAACGGCTGTAGATAGACCAGCACAACCTGCACAAAAAAATTTCAGCATTAAACGTAGATTTTAATGTTTTAAGTTCCTACCCTTTAGGTACAAAGATTCCTGCGCACGTGGGCGTCAAAGAGAATTACCCCCACCCCCCTAAGAAGTGGTTATTATTTTACCACTGTTGGCTGGTGTAGCGTGAAGGCGGTTGTAGATAGGTAGACATGCTGCTTATCATAACAAGCACTGGTGACAAGCTGTTAGTAATGTCAACATTGATGACCTTGAGTGACCTTAAACTTCAAAAGTAGGGTGTTTCCGTTTTTTTTGCAATTTTGGGCTGCGGCGTACTTGAACAAGAATGTGGGCAACCGAACTGAGAAATGGCAACAGCAAATAAAAAACAATGTGGATGGCCGCTGTGTCGCGTAGGTTTTATTTATCCAGATATAAAGGCCTAAGCAAATACAGATAAAGTAGATTGAGTGTATAATAAAAACTTCATACAGACGAGACAAAAAAACTTGCATTTAAAACGTTCTTTAATTACACGTACAAGCCACTACACTCTACATTTAAGCATACGAAAGTAATGACAGCAACAGGAACAAAAATGTTTCGAATCACACAAAATGGATGCTTGGAGACACTTCATAGGTCCTCCTGGTCGCGGGACGAAATTTCCCATATTTACCGCAGCAAAATATTAAGCAAAATAAAATTCTAGATTTTACTTTGGATCAATCAGAGCGCCTGCAGACCTGTTACCGAGCGTGCACTGAAGCAGCGTGACCAGACCACCGACGACGAACATTGTGCCGAGAATCTCACTGACATACTTCAACTCCACAATGCACATCTGAGGCGCTATAATCAGCACGGCTGTGATGTTCGCGCCGAAAAACGTCAGGCAGTGCTAGAGTACAAATAATTAATGCGATACTATTAACAGCAGTTCGTCAATCAGCATCGTACGCCTAAGAGATACATGTAGATGTTTAATTCCGACACATCTCATCTAGAATTTTGAGATTTCGAGATTTAGCGAGAACAACAACAGTTAGTCTCGAGCACAACTGAACAATGGAGCCCAGATTTAATTACGCTGACTTCCCGTGACGTCTGCGACATGGGCGTGACATCACGGTGTCTTCCTCTTGACAACTGTCCAAAAAGTAGGCCTATACGCAGCGGAGCAGAATGAATGCTAGCTTTTTGAGAACTTTCATAACAACACTACACCGCGTTGAAATTGGCTCGTAGTTTGCCGGCAACGAATTCTCGCGGTTTGTAAGTAGCCTATACTCGGTAAAACGCGATCTTTTGTTACAGAAAAAAAAACTTTTGGAGCAGCAGCGACATGAGGTTGCACAATGTGAAATGTCAGCATGCACACTTTGTATAATAATGACTGTATAAAAAAATTGGATTGCCATGTAAAATGCAATTTAGGGCCTATTGTTTTCTGGACCAGACTCCACTTCTCCAAAAAAATCATCAAAATTCATTCAACACTTTCAGAAAAAGGAAAAACAGTTCGTTCGGAAAAAATAAACGAATACCCACAGACTCACACCCGAGTATACTTAGCGGTGCAATTGCCGAGAGAGCGACTGATGGGGGCTAACTACACAATAATGGAAGTCAGCTGTAACTGTACATTTTAGAAAGCTTCTGTATATAACATTACAAATGTGCATAGTGTCGTTTCGTACTGCAGAAACAGCGTATAGGAAATATTGATCTATTTTAGTACGCGTCTGTTGCAACATGCGTCCGTGACATCCAAAATCCATTCTTGCCATTCAACGTCAAAATTTACGATCAGTCTGTCTGACGCCAGCTTTAGGTAGCTTGGCCGTGTAAAGGCGCGTCTGCTGCTTCAGAACATTCAAACGTACCCTATTTTATTCTCTGATAACTTAAAACCTAAATGAACTGCAGTTTTTTTCCAAAAATTTACTCACGCCAAGTCTAAACTTTGCATAATCACAAAGGCCAGTCGAGAGGGGGTAGAGGGTAAGCTACCTCGGGCCCCGTGGCGTTTGGCGGGCTCCGCTGTCGCTCAAAAAATATAAAATACACTAGAATGCGCCATGTTTAAAAGAGACATTCAAAAATTGTATCCCCAGAGAGGCCCGCGAGAATGTTTCCCTGGGCCCGGTGTGCCTCTCGACGTTACTGGTGCCACAGTGCTTAGTGTTAACAGAACACTGAAACAGTATTATATCACTAAATCTTCGACATATTTGTTGCATAAACTAAAATAATCAAAACTGTGATATTTACAATTTAGCACAACGGTGAATTTAAAAAGAAGAAACAAGATATCGACCGAATTTTGCCGAACGGACACGTGTTGCAAGTTGCAACGTACAGCTTCAGCGGTCACATCGATAAATCCATTCTCTTTGTGACGACGTAAATTTTACGATCGGACGGAAAACCGCAGGGGGGGGGTTCAATCTGACAGCGTGTCAATCCTGGGGGCCGAAAGGACGATCTCCTGCCCCCAATTACTAAGTCTTAAACCTATCAAAAAGTAAAAATTTGTCTCGCATGCCCGCCACACTAGCCTATCGTTTCACGATGCCTGAATTTTATCTTCGGAGAGCCCAGGCCCCCAATATTGACGACTTATCGACGCTACTCTGGATCTAATATTAGCCAAATGCGAATAAACGCATATAGGCGTACTACGACTTGCAACAAGAAAAGCCCAGCTAACGCAAAGGGAAACGCGCGACAGCGGTGCATGTTTGGAGGCCCGGTGCGAACAAAATCTAAACTCAACGATCCCAACGGCAATGATGTTTCATTTACACTCGCCAGAGGGCGCGACCGGTCTCATGCAGCCGTATTGGTTAAAAATCGCAATTTTTTCCCTCTCATTTAGTGTCCTCGTTGGGGGTGACCCTTTTTGAATTTATGGAAAAGCTTTACGGATCCTGAAACTACAGTCTTCCAGGCAGCCGAATGTGAAGATTTGGTGATCCTATCTTGCATTTTTTGACTAATCCATCCGTGAGACAGACAGACCGACGGACAAAATTGCGATGGCTAAGACGCGCTACAGCAGTGACAGTCAGGTACATTTAGGCCTATCCACAAACGATTAAACGAAAAATATGTAAAAAAAAATTTCATGAGATATTTTGCACAACAACCTGCAGAGCGAGAAAAATGCAGATGTACCACGGCGGGCATTCCTCAACGCCGTACAACACTCTTTTGGCATGAGCAGGCTTCGAGGCTGCGTCTTTAGTCGACACTTTAATGCAACTAGCAATCGGTGTGGACACACTGTTTGCGTTTGCATCATGCGTTATCAACGACCGACTCGTGCGATCAGCCTGACCCTTTACAGCACTACCGTTCATCTCCATGGTGACATTCTGCGACGAAATAAAACAAAATACCCACATCAAACCGCTGTTCTGTTAACTGGATAGTTCAACTATGTGTTATAAACAGTGCTCAATATCATATGAAAAGGAACGCAGGGGCAAGCCCTTCAAGAAGAAGGGGAAAAGGGGTAAGTTATCCCGGGCCTCGCGACGTTTGGGGCTCCCGTCGATCAAAAAATAAAAAGTAGGCCTACATCAAAATGCGTCATCTAAAAATTCAAAAATATTTACTCTTTAGAGGGACCCATCGAGAGTGTTTCTCCGGGCTCTGCGGTGGCTTTCGACGGGCCTGTGCAACGCGACTTTTGGGTCTGGAAAACCTATAGAGGAAACTCTGATTATTTGAACCTTTCCATCACCATCATTTTCATAAAAAATTGTCACCAGCAGTCAGACAGAATGCGTTTTATACCAAATTCAATTTCGGTTGGGGCTCCATCCTAGACCCTGCTGGTGCTGAGGGAGCTTAAGACGCTTCTCAGACCTTCTGCAAGTCGGTTAAGAAAGGAAACACCCCATTCCAGAGCACTCTCGACGTTTCCGACGTCTCAATCCCGACGGCAACGGCACTTCGTTCGCTTGTAAAAGTTTTCGCACTTCTTTCCACAGTCTAAGCACAATAATTTAAGTCTTGCCATTTACTTTTTATGCCGAACTCCTCTAAATGTTTTCTTCATCGTGCAGGTATGGGGCATGCCTATAGGCTAGGCTACAGCCTGAGTTATCAAAATCATATTATCATAGTGCAGAAAAACCTGTTTATACTATGCTGAGCACGAAAAATACCAGAAGACGCTACTGTGTCATAACGAAAAATAAAACACGCATCGGAGAAAAAATACGAAATTGATAATAGACGCGTACGCTATCACGTAGGGCCGCCTATGCAGCTGAAGACTACCTAGGCCTACCTGTCTGTAGTGTGTGTGACGCGTGGCGGCATCGCTCATTTTGGGTGGGCGCTAGCACAGCTGCTGCAGTCAGCCAATCGGGGGCTACATTCTCTTCTCCCACACGGACGTCTCGTCGAGCGATCGAGAACCCCAGCGAACCGTAGGCGGTAGGCCTATCGTCAGAACTCAGAAACTAGAACATTTCTGTCGCCGACATAGGCCTATTAGTTTTCACAAGCGCCAGGCTTATAGCTGTCTCCGAAAGAGAGGCAAAAAAATTATTCAAATAGACGAAGAAAACAATTTTAGCATTAAAACGTAGCCTATCGAAGATCATTCACGGTCAAACATTTTAGGGTCATTGAAGCTGATAAGGCACTTCATGACGTTGCATAATGATATTGGCTTTAAGTTTAACTATTTTCAAAGGTTCTTAAGATAATTATGGCGACCAAAATTAGCCTGCCAATCGCCCCTTGTGGCCACCCCAATTTCGATTAAGGCCACATCGCCACGGAATCCCCAAGAATAGGCTTGACGCTCTGTTCTCTGAGCGGTACAACGCAAAAGAAATCAGATATAGGCCTATTTGTGTAAATCATTGCAAAAAATCATGAGTGACCACGAAACTGGGAGGAGAGGACGAGGGGCTGAAGCAAAACTGCACCCCGGCCCGGGCCTAAAACCGCTACGGTATAAGCCATATAATATTTTCTAAAATTTGTATTTCACAAAGTAGGCTGCGTCTAGCGACGCAGTGAAAACGTGGTGCATTATCGAAGTTGGAGGCTTACTTTTTTGTCCCACTTTGTATTTTCATTCGGAAGATGGCGGCACCAAAGCTGCAAAGCAGCTTTCACCCTTTCATACTAGAAAATATTTTAAAACCGAATTTTTATTTGGCTAACCTGTTCTTTTGCAACGTAGAGTAACTCAGTAACAGTTAAAATACATGTATGTCTGTTTTAAATTACCTTGACTGAAACCGACGGATCGTAATTTGACATTAGGCATATACGCGCAAGACTGATAACGTCCAAGATATTGGTTATAATGTATATGTTTTTGCTTTAAACGCCTACAGCCATTGCTATCACATATTTTCAATTTCTAAAATAACAGCATTGCCGGTCGAAGCGCTAGAACTAGCCACTGAGCTATGGAACAAGGCAAGCAGGTGCCTTTTCAATCAGTGACGTCACTGTGTTCGGTGAATTTGTCTGGAATAGCCGCAACCCGGGTAGGCGCAGCGCTTGATTAGCATTTGAGCTGCTGGACCAGGACCACCGGGCGTGCATTGCAGTTGCACGCCGCCTTCGTAGGTGCAACGCGCTGTTTGTAGTCTTGTAGATTAGTTTATGTGGTTGGTTGATTTATTTGTACAGTGCCAGTTTATAGTCGTATAAGTAGATCGGCGAATGTCGTTTGCAGGAAGTAATTGGCAACTGTAGTATTTGCGATTTTGCGGCTTGCTAGGAGGTGTGTCAACGGTAGCGTCGTCGTCGCCATTGTCAACGAACGATCGTGTCGTAGCAATCCTGTGTTTCCAGCCGCCGATATCAATTTTGTATTGATTAGGTGCTTGTGAAGAGAAGCAGAGGGTTTCAGTTTTAGAGTCGGGTGCACGTATGTGCCCGCATTCAGTGATGGAGTGATCTTTATCAAAATTGAGCCAATTTAATCATCGGTAGAAAGCAACATGAAGCTGATAGGAAGTATGAATATGGCGTGTGCCGTTATCAACGTGCAGTTTGTATGTTGTATGATATTCGTACTGGTGGTGCATGGTTCGGAGTATGTCGTTTATGATGCTTCATTACAGCCAAGCAGTTATGAACCATCACAACGCATATACCGATATCATTTTGATGAGTCATTATCTGATACAATTGCTTTACGGATGCTGTTGCTTACCCCAGAGAGTGGGAAAGTGCTTGTTCGGAATTACAGTGGCATCTGTGCTGATTATGCTGCCTTGTCTGGTAACAGATCTCTAGTCGTTTTAGTCACAGAAGTTATGAACGCACTTAATCAGACTGACAGTCGCATGTGGCAGTATCTGCATTTCACCGTTTTCACTAATGATTGTAGTCAAGATAATCTGTTGCAGTCAGATAAACTGCTCATTTCAGTCAGATTTATTTTTTCAGTTATTGTAGATACTGTAGTCATCAAATCTCGAATCCCATTTGGAAAATGTATTTCTGTTGATACTGCAGTGATCAGCCTTGAACACTTTGTGCCTGCATCTGCAAAGTTTTTCTGCAGAAGCATATATAAGTATACTGAACCCGAAGGTCTATTTTATGTCAATTCCGCAACTGGTGACATCTGGACAATGAAGAACAAGTGCTTTATGGAACCTTCCTATATACTTCTCATTGAAACACATCTGCAGTGTGCTAAAACTGCTTCAGCTGGTTCTGTGATTTTGTCACAATCATTCATCTTATATTTACAACTTAGTTTTGAATGGAGGCACAATGTCAACATAGAAGCAGCACGGGTTCGTCGAGCACCAAGTGCAAATCATCCACCGCAGTTTTCAGAATCACTCTACGTGGAACATGTTCTGGAAGAGCAACCTCCTGGTTATGTCGTTGGTGTTGTGTCAGCAGCTGACAGTGATTTGGGCAATGCAGGCAAACTTACTTACTCATTACTGGCAACTAAAGATGGACGCAGTCAGGAGATGTTCACAATTGATCCAGACACAGGTACAGTAACAACTACGCAGACACTAGACCGCGAATCAATCCCGGCTCATTACTTTAAAGTGGTGGCTCAGGATAGTGGAAGACCAGTCCGAAGTGCTGAAACACAGTTGACAGTCATCGTGGAAGACATTAATGATCACGCACCACATTTTGAGAGAGACATTTACGAGAAGTCAGTGTCGGAAGGCGTTGGCATTGGCACTACCATTCAGAATGTCCGTGCGACAGACGAGGACTGGGAACGGAATGGGGAAATCCTGTACAGCTTCGTAAATACCGGCGAAGCGATGGGCATTTTTGACATCGATCCACAGCTCGGAAGTATAACAACCGTGTCGGCTCTTGACAGAGAAGTAACGGCAACGTACCATCTCGTGGTTGCAGCAGTGGACAACTCGCTAAATGTTGCTGAGAGACACACGGCGACCACGGTCGTCATGGTGACCGTGCTTGATGAAAACGACAACAGACCACAGTTTGAAAATGCCACCTACGAAGTCGACGTGCCCGAGAACGTGGACGTCCACAGCTCGCCAGTCATAGCCAGAATACGTGCCACTGACCGCGACGAAGGACTCAATGGTGTAGTGAAGTACAGCATTGCTGGCTGGAACTACGGCGGAACTTTTGAGATCGATTCGTCGACGGGCGATCTGTCGGTCACTTCGCAGTTGGATTTTGAAACCACAAGACAGTACCACCTGACAGTTCGTGCTCAGGACTCCGGCACGCCTCCGGCAGCGAATACCACCAACGTGCTCGTGAACGTGGTCGACGTTAACGACAAAGTACCGCGCTTCTACACCCCGATCTACCAGTCCTCGGTCGCAGAGGACGTCGAAGTTGGAACGACTGTCGTGCGTGTCCAGGCGTACGATGCTGACTCCGGCGCAAACGGCCGCATCACGTACAGCATACTGGACGGTCTGCCGGAAGACACGGCGCTGGCGGTCGATCCAGACACGGGGTCGGTGTACACAACGGCGGCGCTGGACCGCGAGACCGTTGCTCGGTACTCGTTCCACGTCCAGGCCGCTGACGCCGGATCACCCCCTCACACCGCCACGGCAGCCGTCGAGATAACAGTTCGGGATGTGAATGATAATGGTCCCGTCTTCGACCCGAAGGTCTACCAGGAGACTGTGTCGGAGGAGGCGGTTCCAGGCGCACCCGTAGTGGTGGTGACGGCGGTCGACGCTGACGCCAACGAGCACGGACGCGTGTCGTACTCCATAGAGACCGGCAACGAGCGGGCGGCGTTCCACATCATCAGTCAGATGGGCTACGGACTGATCAGCGTCGCCCGGCCGCTCAGTCACCGCCAGCAGGCGAACTACACGCTGGGTGTGGTCGCCACTGACGGCTCGCACCGCGACCGGGCCGTGGTCTACGTGACCGTGGCTGGCGCCAATCTACACCGACCGGTGTTCCGCGGCACGCCATACCAGTTTCGTGTGCCGGAGGACTCCGCCGTGGGACTGGCCGTGTTTAACGTGTCCGCGGTGGATGGCGACACCGGTGACAACGCGCGGCTGACGTACACGATGGCTGACAACCCGGCGTTCCGCGTGGACCCGGTCACGGGAGACGTCGTCATCACGGCGCCGCTGGACCGCGAGCAGGTGCCCGGCTACACGCTGACTGTCACCGCCACCGACCACGGACTTCCGGCCAAGTCGGACACGGCCGACATCGACGTGGTGGTGTCAGATGTGAACGATAATTCACCCAAGTTCCTCGAGGCGTCCTACTCGGCGCACGTGTCCGAGGACGCCGTCGTCGGTTCTCCGGTGCTCACCATCTCCGCCGTCGACGAGGACGTCGGACTAAACGGGCGCGTTCGCTACGCGTTTGACGGCGACGTCGACGACTTTGCCGTCCATCCAACCCTGGGCGTCATCCGGACCAGCAGCGAGCTGGACCGTGAGCGCGTGGCCCGCTACGAGCTGACGGCGCTCGCAATCGACCGCGGACTGCCGGAGCGGGTGACTCCGATCCAGGTGGTGATCGACGTGGATGACATCAACGACAACCCCCCTCAGTTTGAGACGTCCCGAGTGACGCTCAGCATCGCCGAGAACAGTCCGGTAGGATCCATCGTCGGCGCGCTGACCGCGCACGACGCCGACGTCGGACAGAACGCCCTGGTCGAGTACCAGATCATCGGCGGACCGGACGCCGACCGCTTCCAGCTGATGCCTCTGAGCAACGGCTCGGTGCTGGTGACCAGTCTGATCGAGCTGGACTTCGAAGCGGAGAAGCACGACTACGTGATCCACGTTCAGGCGCGCTCGCTTCACCTTCTCTCAGTGGCCGTGGTCAACATCCGCGTCGAAGACCGCAACGACAACGCCCCCATTTTGAGCAACTTCGACATCATCTTCAACAACTACCGCAACCACTTCGACGCCGGCCATCTTGGCCGAGTGCCGGCCTATGACCCGGACGCCGGCGACAGGCTGTGGTACCGGTTCGTGCGCGGCAACGAGGCCAGACTGCTCCACCTGGACGCCGACACGGGTGCCCTGCGTCTCGACTCGCGACTGAACTCTGATATGCCGACCAACGGCACGCTCGTCGTTGCCGTTACAGGTCAGGCGCTGCAGTCGTTTCGTAAATATTTCATCACATTTTTATCGGTTATTCTAAATTATTAAAGCCAGTCATCATTCGTTTGAGTTGTAGCCGTGACGGCTGTCTGTTAGTGTATAGAGTGCTAGCAGTTTGCAGAGCATTCATGAATTCACATAGTGCTAATAATTGTTAAGAAATTAGTTAAGAAAATTAACAATCATCTAAACGTGTGAGATTTTTTTTGTTATGTTCCATGAGATTGGAAAGTCGTAAATATCACACCAGTGACCAATTACCGTTCATCGGTTAGGGGGTACATATCTGCATGAGCTATAAGTAAAATATTGATAGTCAATGAAATAGTGAAAAATACTTCAGCTGCCGGACTGATATTGTACTTGCGACTGCCGTGTAACTGTAAAGGCGCGTACAGAGCGACGTAACTGAACTGAAACTGAGCTGACATGGTTTAGTTTTTGACGAACTGACCAATGACAAGCAATGGAAATACATCACAGTAAGCACCGTCTAACGGCGTCGGTGGCTCACGTGACTACGCTCACGCACGCGTCAACCATTGACCAATAGACTCGCTCTGCTTGCCCATTGGTCAGTTTGTCAAAAACTAAGTCATGTCAGTTCAGTTCGGTTTAGTTACGTCGCTCTGTACGCGCCTTTATCTGCCAGTGAGTATATGTATCGGCTTGCTGATATGGTGTGGTCAGACGGCGTGAACGAGGTCACAGCAGTGTGTCGTCTGTACGTACGTCTGGTCACAGACGACATGCTTGCCAACAGCGTCACGGTCCGTCTGGACAACATCAACCGCGAAGCCCTGCTCTCTCCACTCTACCACCTCTTCGTCAGTGCAGTGGCCGCAGTCGTGCCTACCACCGAAGACAGCATATTCATCATTAGCGTCCTCGATGATAGCGAGGTGATTGGGCGTCATGTGGTCAACGTGACGCTGGCTGTACGCCGTCTCGTCGACCGTGCGGGGCGCGATGTCTTCTACCCGGCCAGATTCCTCCGGGAGAAGATCTATCTGCAGCGACAACTGCTTGCCAAGCTATCCACTCTGGAGGTAAATTCCGCGCTGTTTATATATTTATTTATTTATTATTAAAAATCATGGACAAGGTGCACGTAAAGGAGAACACATAAAAACGTAAAAAGTTCAGAATGGCAGTATTTTTAGTGTCACTGTGTAAAAAGTAAGGTTAAAGCGTTTGACAGTACATGAGTGAACCACTTGACTTGAGTCTAAACAATCTGGCCAATATTGGTTCAAAAGCTGGGATCTGGATACGACTTTCCGAAGAGCCAGTTTTTGATATGTTTCCATGCAGAACGTCAGAAATGTTGGGGCATATGATGGCTCTGTCGTGGCTGCTTAATGTCCAAATTGCGTAAATGGCAAATTGCAGCACTTTTTCGTCATAGGATAGCGTGAATGTTTTGCACAGTGTTGACATATTCTGGATCAGTGAGCAAACCGCGAGAGGGCGGTGTCATATGTACGTTGTTTTCAGGTCCTACCGTTTGACGACAACCTGTGTATCAACGAGCCTTGTCTCAACTACGAGCACTGCCTGTCTGAGCAGCGGTTCGGCAACGCGTCGAGTGTCGTCGGCAGTGACTCGGTCATCTTTCGACCACTGCGCATGTCAAGCACCATCACATGTACCTGTCCCGTCGGATTCACCGGTAAGAGTCATCATCACGTGCATATTGTAATCTTTATATCAACTCAGCCTGGCCGTCCTCCTATGTGTCGTGTAGGCGCAACGAGTACCGGCGAAAGACTTAGGACACAAACTGAGGAGACACGCCACACCATGCACTAGCCTTGTATCCACGGTTTAGCAGTGTAAACTGGTGTCTGGCTGAGGGGTGAAGAAATGGCCATCGCCGCTGCTCTATGAGTCTTATATATGGCTCAATATTTGATGCCGTTGCGCGTCTCTGTGGTATATTAAGTGTATGCATTTACAGGTCTGTTTTGTTGCCAGGAAGTGTTGCAGATGTTTTTTTGTAAATCTATATTCCATTATGGCGATTTGATGAGCAATTAAACCTCCAATGTGTAGCGTACAAAATCTAGCACGGCGTCAGTCTTGAGATGTTTTTCTAATATGATTAACATAAAGACGCATACAAAGCGACGTAACTGAACTGAACTGAACTGACATTGTTTAGTTTTCGACGAACTGACCAAAGGGCAAGCAGTAATGCATTACCGTGGGCACCGTCTAACGGCGTCGGTGGCCCACGTGACTACGCTCACGTACGCGTCAACCAGTGACCGGTGATTGTGCCATTTCAGTTCAGTTCATCACGTCGCTGTGTACGCGCCTTAACGGTGGGCATGTATGAATGTAGGCATGCAGTCGGAGTATCTGTGTGACACCGAAGTGAACCTGTGCTATTCGAATCCATGCCGAGGCAACGGCACGTGCGTTCAGAGGGAAGGCGGCTACATTTGTCTCTGCCCTCCGGCAGTCACAGGTACACTGCGCAGCGAGCTCCTTGTGTACTGCCCTTACCGTGTTAACTGAGCCTAGGAAGACTCAGTTTCAGAGCTGTTTCAGAGTGCAAACGCTTGCATGCTGATTGCTCGTTATCAATGGCCGCATCTGATTGCGTACTGCGAATGTGCGTCTGTCTCTGCGTCTATATCTGCCTTTTTCTTCTTCCTTCTTTCTCTTTGTATTTATTTTCGTTGAACAAAATATATCAAGAAGTAAGTCACATCGACTGACCAAACGGCAGGGGCGTCATTTAAAGGGGGGGGGGCTAGAGGGCTCTACGGACCCCCAAGGATTTATGATTTTAGTTTTTTCCCTGCAAATTGTACCTTCGAAACAGTGTTACTGCTGCAAAAAAACAATACGTTACATAGACTGAGATCCCCGAAGGATTACTGAGACCCCCCAACGATTTACTGAAATGACGCCACTGCTAAACGGAAGCACAAAAAAAGCCACAAGTCGAGTCACGATAGCGTTTGGAGGACGAGTGTAGCCCAAAACGGTTTGGCGAGTAATCTTTTAAATTAGAAGCACTATGACGTTATAAAAGAGACCGTTATGTCGTCAAGTGACTGCTGAAGTCGATATTTGTTTGTGGGGCTGGTTGACCGTTGATGTGATGTTTTAACTAGACGTCTGTGCTCATCATAAAAGGCGCCCGGGGTCCAGCATGGAGTGAAGTGAAGTGGCTAGCCGACCACCGACTGGCGCTCAGATTCTACTTGTCTTAGTTTGCAACAAGCTGCAGTTGCTGTGCAACAGTGCACAATTATTAAAACTCACTGGTTTAGCCACGGCACGCGTTCCTCTAGAAGCCTATTCAGTTCCTGAAAATAGTGCCAAAAATGTACCAAAACACTTCATTTCCACACAGAAAAATCCCTCCTCACACTTTTCCTCTGGTGCCCGCTCTACATTCAGATTCTGGCTACGCGACTGTTAAAACTACGAAAACCTGCAGCAAATTCACAATAAATGGAAGTAGTGGAGTTTGGGCCTGTATGTCTGACTGAATGAGTGAGCAAGCGAACGCTCGTTGTGTTTAGCGTTGTTGTGTTAGCGCAGCTGTCGACTCGACTGGTGCTGGCTGGCTGGTCGCTCGTGGCTGTCAAGTCGAGTGGACCGCCGGACTGACCGACCGACCGACCGACAGACGCATGCTTCCCGCCGCGTGCTGCGTCCGTCCGGCCGCGGCGCCGCGCAGCGCTCCGGTCGTAACTATGTCCGCCGGCATGTGACGGTTTGGGCTCCGACGAGCGGTGAATTCATGGCAGCCTACCCCCCGTGTCGGAAAATTGTTATAAAATCTTCATCTTGTCAGAAACTTTTTGTCTATAGTGCAAAATTTGGAGCCGAAAACCCCCATTCTGGGAAAATGTAGTGGTGGCAAAATTAAAATTTTCAATGAGCACCCCGCAATCTCCTCTGTCGGAAAGCTGCAACGTCTTGCCTTGCTTACATTTTTAGCGCACGACGCCGCTGGTTAAATGAGTTGAATAGATCAACGTCGCATGCATTGCGACCTGCAACGGGTGTAAGATGGACGCTTTCGAGTTCAGCGACAACTCGAAGTACCCTCGGATATATACACTGTGTCTCAAAAAAACATCCCCGACATTTTTGACTGTAACTTTGAAACCAATTATCAAATTTTGATAATTTTTAGTACGAATATTCCTGACACAACTTGCCATCAAATGATTATTTAGTTACCCACCTCGCCCAACGTTTGTTTTTGCACTATCTAGGGAAATTAGATCAAGCGAAATGTGTGTTGAAATAAACAGAAAACCTGAAAAAAACATCCCCGACATTATCGATCGTAACTTGAAGAAAGGTTAGCAGATTTTAATAATTTTTGGCGGAAATATTTCTGACACCACTGGCTATTAAATAGGCGTTTTAGTTTTCGCCTCACCCGACGTCTGCTTTTTGCACTACCTGGGGAAATCAGACCAAGCATAATACGTGTTAAAATGAATGAAAAAACGTCGACAAATTCTATCCATCCTAATCTGTGGGCCCCAACAGCCAGTCTATTACAAGGTTTGACTGTCGTGCAGCAGTGTGTCTACCAGATAAAGTTTAGGAATGTTTGTGAAGTCAGGAAGCGACTGGTACAGCCTGGATTGGTCTGGAGCAGAACATTATCGATGCTGCTGTCAATGAATGGAGAAAGCGTCTCCTTGCCTATGTTTGCATTGTGGGCCAACACTTCAAGCAATTTTACTGTAGGCAGTTGAAAAATGGACAACTGGATGAATTGTCAGCCAAAGTGTCCAAAACGTGAACAAAATGTGTTTTTACGCGTTATGTTAATTAAGCAATCATATCGCATTGGATAAAAAGTGATATTTCGCTGGTTGTGTTTCCCTAGGTAGTGCAGAAACAAGCGTTGGGTGTGGTGGGAAACTAAATAGTCGTTTGATGGCAAGTTGTGTCAGAAATATTTCTACCAAAAATTATCAAAATCTGGTAATTGGTTTTCAAGTTACAGTCGAAAATGTCGGGGTTGTTTTTTTAGACACAGTGTACTTTGCAACCAACGTCGGCGCATGCGACGTTGGAGGACAGGACGAAGAGCGGCGACGGGTCTGGGTAGGTGGTTTCTCGCTAAAGACGACTTCCGGTCGTGTCGCTGTCATGTGGTTAGTACTTCGGTGGGTGATTGTCTGCGGACAGGAAACCGTCTAACCAGTAGGAAGGTCAACCCGGCTTTCCATTCTCAGAGCCGGTGGAAGGGCCCCCGTAGCCTCCGGCGGGGGGCTCACGTATGCTCAGAGGCCTCATTCTGGGTGTGAAAAAAATTTCTAGTTTAGAAAAATATATTCAAGATATAAAATGAAAAAAACATGCGGAAAGTTTACCCAAAGTGAACAGGTCTATTACTTTTCATTACTGTACAGTAATCTGTGACGTATTGCGGCCCATAGACGTTATTTTTTTAAAAAGACAACACAAATTGTATCTGATTTTTTTGCGTTTCAAATTTTTTGTAAAAGTGGACAAATTTGCCACTTTCAGTGAACGTCCAAAAACCAAAAGTGTTTCAGCTTCAGGGGACATCGCCCCCTGCCCCTGGACCCCGCTGGGAGCTCCGCCTTCAGACCCCCTATTATAGGGGCCTTACACTTGTATTTTGGGGGACCTCCAACTCTCTGACGCCGGCACTGTCCATTCTACCGAAGTAGGTAAATCGAGTACCGGCCTGTCTGGCTGGGGTTATGGCAGAGCATGTTCACTTCTGTCAGGTGGCAGATAACACTGTGTGATTTTATATGGCAGGTGATGCTCTGTAGCCTTGATATGGGCTCCCTGTGAAGAGCTATGCTATTCAACCGTTTTAACCTTTAAAGGTCCATAGGGAGCGTCGTAGGCGAGGCCTGGACGAAGTGGGCTGGCCCCAGTGACAAATAATTTTGACCCATTCTTGGTTTAAAAAAGAAATGACTTTTTTAAACTAAAATGGGGCAGCTTTCACTAGTTGCAAGTCGTCATTCCTCGGCTTTGGGAGACGAAATCGTCGTTAGCGTAGCGTACATTAGCTCCGCTCCCCATCCCGTCTTACCCTAGTCATCTCGTGATCCCCACAATCAGACCTTGTCTCCGCCCCTCCCCCTCACCCTGCTGTTGTCGCGGCCTGCCTCTGGGGTCACTTTGAACTGAACTGGGCAGCTGCCTGGCTTGAAAGGCGCGCGGACGGACAGACATAATATACATCGTCAGGCCCAGGCGCCCGGCAGCGGTCAGGACGCGCTTTTCATAACAACAGCGCAGCGGCTTTGAAAAATCGCGACAGGCGGTGGTATAACTGCATGCGCTCACTGGCCCTGCGTGGGAAGGAAAGGAAGATGCTGCCGGCTGCTGCTGCTGCTGCTACTAGGTTGCTACATAGTTTCGGTCTCAACTTTCAATCCATCCCGTTCGTTCTATACGGTGTACCGAATCTAGGATCCGGGGCGGATCCGGGCCGAATCTTTATGAGGTTATGTTATTTATGTATCCAAATGATTTCATGGCATTGACCAGCAAGCGTTTCATCAAGTCACTGCCGATATAGTCTCTGTTACATAATGTTCTGCATTGCAGTGATGCTTATGAATAAAAACAAGAACGCCCAGCTGTCGCTGGGGAAGACGCGCTACAGCCTATACAGTTCCTGTTGCAGTGTTGACCTTCTAGGTCATCTAAGGCCGATGATTTTCATCTCATCTGAAAGAGCGTATGCGGCTTCCTGTTAGTGATTAATAGTAACAGTGGCTTCATCTGTATCTCATTATTTTCGAGATACGGCTAGTTATAGCTTGAAACTTTCCATTGAAAATTGCGGCTAAACCGCTGCAGATAGCGAGATGGTTACTGTTGACAGCCATTAGGAAGTCGCCAGCGCTCTATCCGATGGTACCATCGCCGATTTCTTACGATTAACCGTTTAGCCACAATACATTCGTAACATACGGACGACAGACAGACAGGGGACAATGATGCTAAGGACGCCGTACAGCATAGCTATAGCGCGTCAAAAAGCTTAGTGAGCAATCGCGTATGAATCCACAATGTTTGGATCCGGCCGGATCTGAACATTTTGGATCCTCTGCACCCGTTGTTCATTCTTTTTTCCCGGAGCTCAACGAAACGGAACAATTGGACATGTGCCGTGGGTGCTGTGCTAAGTAAGGGCTGTAAGGCGTGACCATGTCGGCAGTTGCTGCCGCGGGCTGCATCAGCTGCGCATGGGAAATGACACGTGTTGAGTGTTGTTCCACGTGACTGACTCCGGGACCCCTACACTGCAGTACCAGTGATCAGCCAGGCGTGACGCCGTTACCGCCCTTCAGCTGTCTTCCTTCTCAGCTCATCGCTTTCCGTCGTCTAAATCATTTCTCTAACTGGTGATCGGCGAGCTGTTGCTTAGCTGTTGTTTACAGCATTGCCGATGGGAAATGACACAGTCCACGTAGCCTTTTAAACTGGACTTACAGGAGTGGAGTTCATTTGATCAGCAGCACGTTTTTCATTTTCGCGATTTGCGGTTTACATCATGTCCACCCTACGGCGTTCAGTGTACGCCTATACACTATGTCTCAAAAAATGTCCCACTTTGTAATTGTCCATATCTTTGACAAATATTAGCCAATTTTCGAAATTCTTTCACTCGCACACTCTTTGGACAATTTGCAATAAAGCAGTTATTGAATATCCCACCACACCATAACTGCGTCGCTACACTACCTTGTGAAATATAAATGCAAGAAAAAACTAGCAATGCTAAGCAACAGGCATGTTGGAAGATGAAAGACACTTCAGACCAAAATCGCTACAAATGATCTGTAAAATGCTATGCTGTATTAGACCTGTCTTTGTGGATATCTGGCGTGTTATACAGAGTGTTTGTTTCTGGCCTTCGTGGTTTAGTAAGGCTACCAGTTCATCAACAGTGGTCACTTTCTCTTCAGTACGTGCATGCTTCAATCTGCCGCTCTCATGCCTTTGTTCAGTGCTTCTTGTTATCCAAATCTTTTTAGTAATGTGTCCCAGTCCTTCCCTGTTTCTGTTTATCTTAAGAAATTTTGCCAGTATTCTTTGCAAACTGCATTTCTGAACTCAAAAAAGTTCTTATTTAAAGCCTTGTCCCCATTGCTAAATGCACGTTACATTACCAGTGTATTGCCACTGCATTAAAACATTATTTTTTGCAATAATATCATTTGCTTTTGTTTAGAAACACAAGGAATGTATCAAAAACTAAACATTATTAGATATTAATACAAAAATTGTTGAAAAATTGTTTTTAGAAAATAATTTTTGCATATGTATTACTAGCATTTCAGACATTTTTGACAATAAGAGTTTCACATGGTAGGGTAGAGACGCAGTTAAGGTGTGGTGGTATGTTTAATAATAACACTACTGCTACTTGTCCACAAAATGTGACAGTGAAAAAATTTTGAAAATCGGTCAACATTTGACGAAAATATGGACAATCACAAAGTGGGACGTTTTTTTTGAGACACAGTGTAGTTAATGCGGTCCGCTGCCGAATGCTAGTGTTTTGGGCCTACTGCCATTATTGGCGTCTACCAGTGGAGAAGGATGTAGGAAAAGAAGCTGTACTTGTCACCGCACTCGTTTTAGTTATGCGAATTAACTAGCATTAGATAATTAAAAGCCTAATAATGATTTGATACTGAATCGAAATATGTTGACCTTACCGCTGATATTGTGGACAGTAGATTGCCTACTGGTGTTAACCGTTGGTCGGCAGAGGCAAACATCTCCGTCAGTAGCGTTGTTCAGAACAACTGAAACGGAACATTCTTGCAGTTGCAGCCAGGTCTCGATAATTAGCAAAAGATCCAGCCTCACACCTATCACCTATCACTCTCTACTGAACGAACGCTGATCATTTCTCCATCATTTGTTGACACAGCACTGAACACGGGAACTCCCGTCACGTGACGCGGGTTCTCCAGTCGTTGCGCATGTTTTCTCTGATGGCGCCTCTGTAGCTAAAAATACTATTTCTGGTTGATGTTACGTCATTTTTTTCATGTATATACTGTAAATAGTTGGTTAGCAGTATTTTAACAACATAAACGCGTTCATAGTCCATTAACGCCTACCAAGTAAACTGATTCAGACCGTTTTTCAAAAAAGCATCAAAGTCCAGAAGTTAACTGGCGATGTGGCCTCGCAAGGCCCAGTGATTCGCACATGCAGTTTATGGCTTATATCACTGTTTTGCATCACGATGCTAAATGACATAGCTTATCTTGGGAAACTTATCTCAGAGCTACGGACCTTCACGTGTCATATAGGATCACACAAGTGTTAACTGCCATCCGACACAGGTGAACGCGTCCCGCCGCCAAGTTGGTGTCATAGCATCGGTCCTGGCCGGCAAACTTTCTCTATCCTGCGCTAGACTGATGGATGGTCGTGTGACTACTTTGTGGGTAAAGCGTCCGCTATCAGTCAACCAACAAGGCCAACTCAGCCTGCCATCCCTCCGGGGTCGGTTAAATGAGTAGTAACCCATTATATATGGGTTACGGAAGGTGGGGACCTTGGTACAGCTGACTAGGGCTGCCTGGCCTGGCCGCTGCGCTAGCCTGTGTCTGCAGGCTGCACGTGGTGGCTGGGCGGCCGGCGGCTCTGGTCAGTGACGAAAGCGCATTAGAGGCGTGTATACGCGACGATGCGCTATACAAATTGACGATCTTTACCTTTTTTACCTAGCCAGACATGGCCAGTACTCGATTTACCAACCCCGGGGAAATAGAAGGCTGAGTTGACCTTTATGGTTGGTTATATCCCATGATGGTTTACCTGTCCGCAGACAGTCACCCACCTAAGTAGTG
>Ga0209367_1001298_pt1 | contig 30162 bp, 27 predicted proteins | sample WorMetLIZISLAND2_FD_187412 | JGI IMG/M metagenome (GOLD analysis project Ga0209367, IMG submission 187412) | Marine gutless worms symbiont microbial communities from Max Planck institute for Marine Microbiology, Germany - Olavius geniculatus... ...
TTTAAATAAAGACTTGTAGCACATTTCGTGGCCGCCTGCATGCACTTGCCGCACGCCTGGGCGACTGGCAGGGCGCCAACCTTAAAAGATATTTTTATTAATTAAATGGACACAAAATTATTTTTTCCAAAAATAAAAATAAGAGTTTATTAAGAATTAGGAACTCTAATACGGACTTTATTACTAAAAAGAATTACGAATTTAATACTAAAAATAATATGATATCTCAAAAATGGCCGACTTTTTGGATTGTTTATTTTCCGACAAGGGTTTTTCGACGTTCGATTGCGAAAAATACAACATAGCTTAGATTATACAAACAAGGCCTTTCGGCAGTTAAATGTTCGTAATTTTTTAGATTTCGGGCCATTTTCTTCCGAAAAATGTGGAAATAGTACTTTGAGAGGGTATTTTGAAGTGCATTCGAAAGTGCGAAATCAAGATGGCGATTCCATTTTGGTGTTATCTTGCTGTTAAGCGACCAGCGAAATGGGTGTATCGAAAAGTTGCACTTCGCATTAGAAATGATATTCGACAGTGGTCTTCTCAACGGCAGCGGCAGTAAAAGGTAGTAAATACAAAAAAGGTTAACCGAGGCGGAATGGCGTTGGTTGACTTGAAGTTTTGGAAAAATTGGCTACATTCTCCCCTACCACTCACGTAGCCTCTGCTGCTACGTGGCGGGTTTTTAACAGTGCTACCTTAAAAATCATTTCTGCATCAAAACAGTATAAGGAAAAGTTTTTTTTCCAAATCAACCTCCACTCGCACAATAATGACTTAACACTGAATAACATTGAATGCTCCCACACCTTTCTTTTCGTACCGTGTACGACCAAGTTTAATTAAAAGCACGCACGTTAACAACTCTCGCACATATCTCCACCGGTATTCAATCTCCGGTTGCCGTTTACTCTAACATATATAGCTTATGTGATAATCGTAAAATCAAACAAAATACGCCATCTATATAAAACTCGAACGATTGATCCGTTGTCTCATTGTTTTCAGCTCACACGCTTGATTGAACTGGAGTCCGTTGGCGATCTGGTGGCGACAGCTCACACGCTTGTTAAACATCTGCTGGCAAACCTTGCGATGCGTTGGCGATTTATAGTAGGTAAGCGTACACTCGACGGTAGACGTACTGATGGCGACTTCCATTGACCAAAGCTTCGTTGACAATTATACCACGGTGTTACGTTTGTGCTTAGGTTTAGACGGTAGTACTGAACGCGTGCTAAAAAAATATTAAATCATGAAACCACATTATTTCACTTCTAATCACGAAACTTGTCAATTTACAGATGTCCAGCATAAAACAGGATAATTCACGACTCAATACACGGAGATCACGAGAAATCATGCGAAATCATGAGAACTGACGAGAATTCACGGTTTAGTCTATAACAACAAAATACAAGCTTTCAGATCATAACAGCACATGGCCACAAAGTAACTAATACTATGTCAAACAAGCAAATAAAAAAAGCAATTTTTTGGAAACTACGTCAAAAACATAAAACCAAACTGTAGAGTTCAAATAATAAACTAAGAACAAATACATACGACTTTGGCCGACTTTAAATACATATTTTTACACAAACATAACAGTAACATTTTACGCGAACTTTTGACCTGAAGTTGATCCCCTTTTTCCCGACTGACCAAAAAATTTAAGTAAGTAACCGTAACATACCGGCCCCTTAAATGCGAAATGAGGATTTATAAATTATATAAAATGTCTGTAATACAACCTTACCTAAAAACTGAAACAGCAAGAACATCTAGAGTCAATGAAACATCATATGATGTCATCAGAGTAACCAGAACTTCAGACTACTTACAGGAATCAAACTCTAGTAATGTCAAAATGTCATCAAAGTTAATTTAGTTTACGTCAATCAACCAAGCATAAAGCAATGTTAATTAAAACAAATAATTACCTGATAATTGTAGAGTGTCAGTCTCAAGGCTAAGGTGTTTCCTGGCCACCGCAGCTTGGTCAAGTGTCTCTCCCTTTAAGGAGACATATCTTGGAGATAGGACGGGTGTGCTCCGATGTGGAAGTTTTGATACGCACCGACCTGACAAGGCCGTCGCGTCCAGGAAACACCTCGACCACCCGTCTCAGAGACCAACAGTTTCTCGGTAGAGAATCGTCTATGAGGATCACCACGTCGTCGACCTTGAAGTTCCTCCTCGGCTCTTGCCAGCGATGTCGGTACTAAAGAGCAGGCAGATATTCGCGAAGTTAACGTCGCCAAAATGTATCTGCCAGATACTGTGCCTGCCTCCACCGACTACGGTAAGTGTCTCGCGCAGTGAATTCTTCGATCGAAACCGACGAACTGTCACAGATTCTGGGTCAGCGGATTCATGTCCTGGGGATCGTCGGAGACTGGAGTCATAGGACGCGAGTTCACTGTAGCTTCGGCTTCACACATAACTGTCAATAGTACTTCATCACTCAGCACTTGTCTTTTGACGATGCTGGCTAGAACTTTACGTACAGAACATATCATTTTTTCTCACACTCCACCCATGTGGGAAGCAGTGGGCGTGTTGAACTTCCAGCATATCTCTTTTCGACGCAAGAATTCTGAAATTCTTGACTGGTTCAGGAACTGCAGTGTGGTGCTAAGCTCATGTTCGGCTTGAACAAAATTATTGTCGTTATCTGAACGAATGATTTCTGGCTTTCATATGAAACGCTGAAGTGCATTAATGAAGGAGTCAGTATCGAGCGAGTGAGCGATCTCAATGTGTATAGCTCTTATGGTCAAACAAATGAATAGGCAACCATATCGCTTGACGACCGACCTGCTTTGCTTCACCAGAAAAGGGCCAAAATAGTCAACACCGACATATGAGAATGGCGGTCTGCCTGGTGTTACTTTCTCTGGTGGAAGATCTGACATTTTCTGGAGCCCCGGGTGGGCAAAACGTCGTTTACATTCGTAACAGTTTCTTAACTCATTCCGCACTGCGGATTTCGCACTGACAATCCAGTATTTTTCCCTCGCTTTTGCAAAGGTAGTCTCTTTGCCACTATGATTAGTAATCATGTGACAGTTCCTGATTATCAGACTAACCACTAAATGTTTTTTTGGCAGAATGATCTGATGCTTTTCCTGTTTGGACAATTCGGCATTCGCAAGCCGCCCACCAACACGGAGCATGCCATCATCTGACAAAAACGGGCTTAGCTTGCATAAGTCATTTATGCACTTCTTTCTCTGTGCCGACTTCTTTTCCCCAAATGACTATAACTGTACATACTGCATAACTGATTCTTCGGCTCGACGAAGCTCATCAACTGACAACTCTCGAAGTACATCAGCTGATGAACTGCTTCGGCTTTCGTCAGTGCACTTCTCGCTACACCGGCGTTTCCAAATGTCCTTCACACGCACTATCCAAGCAACAGCTTTCAACAGTTTATAAAATGAAAAATACCGCTGAAACAGACGATCAATGACATGACACACACCGATGCCTCACCGTTGATTGCGGCACAACAGTTTACACTTGCTTTAGTTTCTAACTGGTAGAGTCAACCTTCAAAACAGATGAGTCTGGCCCAGTACTTTCATTTCCTTTTACTAAGAAACTAGGTCCATGAAACCATCTTTGGTTTTTAATTAGCTCTGCAAATGTCAGACCTCTGAAAACATTATCAGCTGCATTCAGTTTAGTTCTGATGTGTCTCCACTGTGTTGAGCCTTCATAGATAATGGCTACTCAGTTAGCCACAAAAGTTTTGAAACGCTTGTCAGCATTATTTATGTATGACAGAACAATTGAGCTATCTGTCCAGAACCAAGTGTGGCAAAGCTTAATATCTAGCTCTGCACAGATCAGCTTGTCTAATTTAACTGTTAGAGCAACAGCAGACAGCTCGAGACGAGGTATTTTTATAGTCTTTATAGGTGCCAGCCTAGACTTTGCCATAAGAAGTGAGCAACTAAAGTTACCATGGAAATCATCTGATCTCAAATAGCTAACAACACCATAACCGAGTTCTGAAGCATCACATAAATGATGCAGTGCAAATTCCGTATTCTCAATTCCTGGTACTTTGATACATCGCTTCACCTTTAATTCTTTCACCTTTGGAAGCTGTTTCTGCCACATCGACCAGCGAAACAGCAGGTCTGCGGGAATCATTTCATCCCAAGGAATATTACGACGACACAACTTCTAAACAAATGCTTTAGCAGGCAAAATGCTTGGACTCAAAAATCCAAGCGGATCATAGACTAAGCTCACAATACTCAGAATTCCTCTTCTAGTGGGTGGCCTGTCTTTCATTACTGCCGAGAAACCAAAGGTATCAGTTTCCACATCCCAGACCAAGCCTAGAGCTCGCTCAGTTGGCAGCTTGTCACAGGCCAAGTTCAACCCTTTAATAACTTTGGCTTTCTCGGACTCAACAATCGTCTTCATCACCTCACAGTCAATGCTAATCCACTTCGTAAGATAAAAGCCACCACGAGTCAATAGCTCTGTTGACTTACCGACAAAATGTATGGCAACTTGCAGACTACTGACAGACTTCAAGAAGTCATCCACGTAGAAGTCTCGTTGTACACAGCTAACAACATCCTCACAAAACTCGGCCCGGTTGTCCTCAGCGGTACGCCGAAGAGCATAATTCGCACAACTTGGAGACCACACTCCATTGAAAAGATGAACAGTCATTTTATATTTTTCAAAATCTTGACCCAGATCACCTCCCGGCCACCAAAGAAATCTCAACACAACACGATCACACGGTGTAACTTGGACCTGGTGGAACATATACTCGATGTCTGCTATCAGTGCAATAGGATCTTGTCTGAATTTCATCAGAACTCCGACCAGCTTATTGGTCAAATCTGGACCCTGCAGAACATGCTCATTCAGGGAAACATTATTAAACTTAGCGGCACAATCAAATACAACTCGTAACTTGCCCGGCTTGTGCTCACTGGTGACACCATAATGAGTTAAATACCAAACTGCATTATCCGAGCGCTGCAGCTCATTTGCAGGGACTTTTGCTGCGTAACCTTTATCGTTTATCTTTTTCATGCTTCGCTGATAACTTTCTGCTTTGCTTAAATCAGCCACAAGCTTCTTTCTAAGAAGCTCCAGTCGCTTCTCAGCAACACTGCGGTTGTTTGGAAGATTTAAAGGTTGAACTTTAAATGGAATAGCCATCTCATAATGACCATCAACTAATCTCGATGACTCATCCCAACATTTGATTGCCTTCTTGTTATTCATTGACATAGCCTTGTCATAGGATAGCAAGTGTCCTTCTTCGAACTTTCAGAACTGTTTGACTTGTTGTTCAAGGCAAGTATCTGCATGCACAAAATTTACTGATGCCTTCTGACGTTAAGAAGAAACGCTCAAAGGCCCATTCAGAGTCCACCCTAAAAGGGTTTTAACTGCATAAGGTGCACCCGAGGCACCAATTTTAACTTTAAAAGGAGTCAAAGCAGCAGTTGTGTTCTGATTAATCAACAAACTTACCTCACCAATGCTGACTTGAGGCAAATCTATACCATCCAAATGTGGCCAGAGATTAATATCTTGTGACTGGGCCCAGTTGCCTATGTGAACTGGAAGCTGTGCTCTCATGAAAACACATGGCAAGTCAAGTGCATTGTACTCATCTATGTCCATGACTTGTAATCTCACCTTCTCAGTCTGCACTATACTGTCTTTCATACCGAGAGTTGTTAAAGACAAACTCTGTTTTATGCCAGTGATACCAAGATGTTTCAGTAATGCAGCTGAGCAAAAGCTATTTGTCGAGCCAGTATCCAACAAGGCACAAGTTTTGACACAGCGACCCAAAACCCTGACCTTGGCAGGCACAATGGGTAATGCTACCCTCAGGTTGCCGGCCCCTATGGAACCTCCGGCCCCAATGAAGTCACACAAAACTGATGCTTCAGCCTCAACAACTGCATTCGATCTACCTGCTTCTGCTACACTATCACAGTTTCCTGAACTGGCAGACCGGTGCAGCAGCTTGCTGTGTTTCTTACCACAGCCTGGGACGCTACATGTCCATGTCGACTTGCATCTAGCTGCGAAATGCTTTCCTGACAGACAGTTAAAACAAAGTCCCTTGTCTCGAACTATCTTTAGTCTATCCTCCACATTCTTGCTTAGAAAGGTTTTGCATTTAAAAACAGGGTGACCTTCTTTATATAAGAAGCATTTTTTACTTTCGTATCCTTTTTCGATGTTGCCACATCAGTGGAAAAACTAGTACTTCGTGCTGCATCTTGACCGTAACCCAGCTTAGAATGCTGCTTGGCTTTATTTTTGGCCTTATTATATAACTGCCCATAGACTGGGTCATTAGCTTCTTTAGCTGAAGCTTCAACGAACTTTACAAGCTCGCTAAAATCTGGCATTTTGCCACTTTTCCTGCGGATATCCCCACACTCTTTCGCCATCTGACCTGTAAATAAGCAGGAAGTCTTTCCACAATCTTCACAAGAACTTGCTAACTATCAACCTCCTGTGAGTTGCTCATAGCTGCCAGGGTCTCCTTGCAACATCTGAGATTATCGGCAAATTATTATTATTGCAAACCATTGGCATCCCAATTATCCAAAATCGGTCCCTTTGTAACTTTAGCGATCCAGGCCTCTGTTGCTGTATAACGGTTACCAAACCGTTCTTCCAGTAGGCTGCGTGCCTTAGCATAACCGATTTTGGGGTCCATGGATGCACAACACTGTATAACTCTGAGAGCCTTACCTCTACAGTAGTACAGCAATCTGGTAAGCTTCTTGCTGTCATCAACTGACAAACACCCAACATTATTTTCAAATGCTGTAATAAACATCAGATATTTCAATGGATCCCCATCAAATGCACATAACTCAACATGAGACATTTGCAAAAGTTCAAGCATCTGCTGCTGCTGAAGCTGGCCCTGACTAATAAGATTGGCAATATCACATTGATCTGCAGGAGCTACATTAGCTTCCATTACCTCAACTATGTGTGGAGCTGGTATACGGAACTGTACTTTATTATCGACCCTCTGAAACGTCGGGGTTACCTCAACAGTTGCAGGGTTGCCCCCACTTGTCGTGACCCACTCAGCCGCCTCGGGGTTTAGTTCCGACATAACAACTGGTTTATCACTAAGTTTCTGATATTCAGCATTAGATTCAGCTAGCTGTATTTGCAATTCTAAGCATTCACGTTGTTGTTTGCACTGCAATTCTCTTAATTCAATTTCCTGTAAATCTTTTAGCACTTTAGCTCTGGCTGACAAAGCAGCTTTTTTACTGCTAATTTTGATTTTGCTGAACTAAAACAGACAGACCTTGCTTGGCTTGCCGAGTCTTCGGGTGCCACATTGTCATCCTCGTCAGCTGGCGGAGAGTGCGTAGAGTACATGGTAGACGATGATGAGTCGTAGATGGAGACAAACTTGAAAGTCACACCGCACAGTTGTGGAACGCTGTTTAGTATCAGCACAACAACCGGAAACACTAAACAAAATATTCAATTCAAGAGGACAATCAAATCACAAAACGACGGTTCAGCCAACGGTACAGCAAAGTAAAATATATAATTACTAAACAGGTGTTCAGTCCAGTTGTAGAAGTAATAATTACTGAACGACGTTCAAATTCATAAGAAGCAATCAATGAACCCAGCAATCACTGAATGGATGTTTAGCCCAATCAGCATTCAATATATATCATGCCCACATTTCAGCAGTCACTAAACGATGTTACGTTTGTGCCCAGGCTTAGACGGTAGTATTGAACGCGTGCTCAGAAAATATTGAACCATGAAACCACATTAATTCACTTTTAATCACGAAACTTGTCAATTCACGGATGTCCACCATAAAACAAGGTAATTCACGACTCAATACACGGAGATCACGCGAAATCATGCGAAATCACGAGAACTGACGAGAATTCACGGTTCACTCTATAACAACAAAATACAAGCTTTCAGATCATAACAGCACATGGCCACAAAATAACTAATACTATGTCAAACAAGCAAATAAAAAAGCAATCCTTTGGAAACTACGTCAAAAGCATAAAACCAAACTGTAATAATAACTGTAATAATAATAGACCAAGAACAAATACATACGACTTTGGCCGACTTTAAATACATATTTTTACACAAACATAACAGTAACATTTTACGCGAATTTTTGACCGGAAGTTGATCCCCTTTTTCACCACTGACCAAAAAAATTTAAATAACTAACCGTAACACACGGCAATTAACAACTTCGCATTTTGTACTTAGAAAAATTTTGCTAGCCCATAGTCCTTCAGCGCTATGTCTGTAAAGCTGACTAAATAACTTCAGTACCTTAACAAAAACTTACTGTGAAAACAGTTTTATAACATGGAACCTCTACACTCAGGCACAGAAAAAAATATCTTGACGACTGTCACTCAACGTGGGGTTGCTAACTATCTTCATGTCTGTCACTCACATTATGGGACTTGATACAGCTGTTTATCTGACTCGGCACTTGCTACATGTCCTTCTAGTCAAACGATATCGTCTATCACTTATCGCTTCTGACGCCTCTCGTTAACTGCATACGTGGGACTACACATTTCTTGCTTTGACTGCGACTCACATGGGACTCTCCATTTATTCCTACTTTTAATGTGGAACAAAACTCTATTTTCATATACACTTGGCTGTGATAACATCTGAGAAAGAAGTCAATATCCGGCAGACACAATATGGAAAACTGAACGGCAGTAGCAAGAAGAAGCGGAAACGATGACGCGCACTATGGTTAGTAATCGAAAGGATATAATTATTCGGTTCCATCACCGGTATACCTTTGACTAGTTGAGGACTGGACTTGAATACCGCAACCAAACGAAGCCTGACGCCAGTAGCGCAACACCGGTACACTAGACACGGGCTAACCCATGGCAACGTCATGTCAGCTTATTACTACGCTAGGCGGCATCTCTACTCAAGGAATCTCATTCAACGTACACTTGGTCAATCTAGCAAAATCGTGACGGCGAGCGAGAAGATATCAGAAACGACGCATCTCACTATGGATATCAGGACCAACAGAACCATGGCAGGATCAAACCATTGCTTGACCGACTCATCCTCGTAAGGCCGATACTCTCCAGCGCATCGTTACGACCTATTACGGGATTAGAATGTTGCCACCACTTTAACTGCATACTCTGATTTTAAGTGAGGCTAACGTACTGTATATCTCACTGCGGCTATACATCTATTGGCTATGATGTGAACTACTTCAACTTTACTGGGAAACTTTAACTTCACATTGTTTTTTTCATTAGCAACGACTAAACAACTGGCAACAATAGCCGCTATGCGGTAGTACTCTGAAGCTCGACTAACAATCGGCTACAGTTGACGAGGTACGATAGCGTCTTATATAGTGTTGATGATGGCATCTGTGCTTTGGCGAAAACAGCAAATGTTCACAAGTAAAAAAAACATGTAACTGTGTATGTGTGTGTGCAGACGGTGCTGGTGGTGCATAGTGTCAGCAGAAAGTATCAATGTCCGGAAAGAGCTGTACATGGAGTGCAATTGACGCGTGCTCAGCCAGCGAATCGGTCGATAGGCCTCTCGGCCAATCGTCGGGTGCTCACAACATTAGATGTCTGGAAAGAAATCGGCAAACTATGGTAAGTTACTAACGCGACCCCACTAGCGCCAACGGCAACTGTTCCAGAACTGCAAAGTCTTTTTTTCTTTCGCAACTGGGTTTCTCCAACAAACTCAAGCTGGTCTCTCAACGATTTTCCTCGTCGAGCGAGTCTGGGCTAACGAAAAAATACTTCTCCTTTCAACATAGTAGTCATCATATTTCTTCGGCATCCTCGTCCCTCGCGGCGTACGTTTCTCTCTACTCTTGGTAACTTAATACTTCCTGCTGGAGTCGCATGCTTTACCGTAGGGTCAGGCAGAGGCGTTTCAGCTATCTCCACATTATCTCCGTTACTTACGACTGCGGCGGTCGTTGTCGCATGATCAATCACCGGCGCGTCTACTACATTTTCCCCTACCACTCACGTAACCTCTGCTGCTACGTGGCGGGTTTTTAACAGTGCTACCTTGAAAATCATTTCTGCATCAAAACAGTATAAGGAAAAGTTTTTTCCAAATCAACCTCCACTCGCACAATAATGACATAACACTGAATAACATTGAATGCTCCCACACCTTTCTTTTCGTACCGTGTACGCCCAAGTTTAATTAAAAGCACGCAGTTAACAACTCTCGCACAGATCTCCACCGGTATTCAATCTCCGGTTGCCGTTTACTCTAACATATATAGCTTATGTGATAATCGTAAAATCAAACAAAATACGCCATCTATATAAAACTCGAACGATTGATCCGTTGTCTCGTTGTTTTCAGCTCACACGCTTGATTGAACTGGAGTCCGTTGGCGATCTGGTGGCGACAGCTCACACGCTTGTTGAACATCTGCTGGCGAACCTTGCGATGCGTTGGCGATTTATAGTAGGTAAGCGTACACTCGACGGTAGACGTACTGAAGGCGACCTCCATTGACCAAAGCCTCGTTCAGGATTATACCACGGCAATCAACAACTTCGCACTTCGTACTTAGAAAAATTTTGCTAGCCCATAGTCCTTCAGAGCTATGTCTGTAAAGCTGACTAAATAACTTTAATACCTTAACTAAAACTCACTGTGAAAACAGTCTTATAACATGAAACCTCTACACTCAGGCATAGAAAAAAATATCTTGACAATTGTCACTCAACGTGGGGCTGCTAACTATCTTTATGTCTGTCATTCACATCAAAATCGTGACGGCGAGCGAGAAGATATCAGAAACGACACATATCACTATGGATATCAAAACCAACAGGATCATGGCAGGATCAAACCATTGCTTGACCGACTCATCCTCGTAAGGCCGATACTCTCCAACGTATCGTTACCACCTATTACGGGATTAGAGTGCTGCATGATCAATCACCGGCGCGTCTACTATCATCTAACTTTTTTTCCTCTAATACGTTTGCTGGCACATTGTCAGTCAAAGGTAATTTTACTCACTGAAGCGATAGGCATCGTCTCATGATCGAATGTCTAGGTTTTAACACTACGTCTCCACTCAAGCCTCAAGAACGAATTATTGGCTATTTCAGACTGACAAAAGTTTTTTCCAAGGCAGAGATATTACGCACTCCACCATCCTACGCGAAAAAATATCGTCACCTTCCATAGGCAAAAGGAAACTCTATGAAAAACCTTTCTGAACCCAGGCCTGGCAAAGTCCGATTTTTCCCAAATTTCTTTAACATGGTTAGGACACCTCGGTGACCGGACCTCTCCACTCCGTTATAGTTCAGAAAGACTATCTTCTCTATGGCGGATCTGGGTCCCAGACTTATATCCTTCCACTTTGGAAATAGCTTCGTCCGATGTACAGTTTGGGCAAAAGCTGGCCGGATCCCATGTATGACGTTTGCATTTTGTACAATGAATTATCATATGGTCTCCGATTCCGCAATCCATGGTTGACATGAAACGAGTAGGATCGTACAGAGGTCTACCCGGAAAGCAGAAAATCAAACGCGGGTAACATGCCATGATCCCAGACCATGCAGAGGCTTCTACCTGCCTATCCCACTCACTCACTGAAGTGGCAGATGTCGTCACATGATCGATCGTCTGAACTCCAGCTACTAATGACTCGATCGGCTCACTGCCGCCACATGGTCGGCTAGAGGTGCTCCAGCTACGACTGAATTTTCATTATCTGACAGTGTAGGGACTCCCCTAACTAAGCGATAACTTCATCCCTCTCCTTTGGCAACACCATCCATCTTCTCGGCAGACTTTTTGTTGTGAGATTTTGGTAAGTGTTTCCACTTACCGCGTGGTCGTACCGACTTCCCACATCGTCGGCATCCCCAATACTTCCTTTATTTTGGGCAAGAACCGGGGCGGAACCGCACCCAGGCTGGTACCGCGGTGATTTAATCCAACCCCTCTTCCTTTCTTCGGCAAAGCTCTTTTCACCAAACTCTTCTCTAAGGGTTGCAACAAGTCTGGAAAGCAAATCGACCACTTTTCCATCGGGGTCCCAAAGACGGTAACGTAAGCATCCTTTCTCGTTGTCGTTATTAGATCTTTTTACATAGAACATCTTCCATGGTTTTTGGCAGTAACTATCATTATCTTCGTTAGATTCCTCGATCCATAAACGGTAACATGATAATGACCTTGGTGGTGGATGGCGGAGAATGTTCGGCCTTTTATCCGTCAGACAATACGAGCAATCTGGCGGAAACTTGGTACGTTCAATCCGCGAACTTACTCCACCGCTAGTTTTTCTATCGCCACAAGCTCTAGTGAAACTTTCTATGAGAGGACCATCAAAGTGCGCGCCGATAGCTATTTTACCATCTACTGGTTTCCCGACCATATCGCGACGTCGTGGTAACATTCTTCTATTTGAACGGACATCAGTAGGTGTGCGGTAAATATGTGATGTACTAGTGAAGTCGTCGGACGCATCAGAGTACATCCCCTAGGCAGTATCTCTATCTTCTATCTTGGCTGGGTCCACAGTTCCACTCGGCGGTATTACTACGTCGTCATTAGCAAAGCTCACCATAGATCTCTCATCAGTCACATGGGTTTGCGGGTCCTCCGGACAACATGAAGAGGCATCAAAAGTCAATCGAGTTCCATATGCGGAATCTATCGGCCAGTATGAAAAAAATAACTTTAGGATCTGGTAAGGGTTTTTGCTGCCCTCACAAACCCGTGGGTATGCTTGATATGCGGACAATAGCTGGTCGTGTCGTTTCCTTGGCTAGTCAGTTACACGCTCATGGGTGATACTTTTTCAGGTTCTGTCGTCCACCCGTCAGTTTTCGTCGTTTCGGGATCATAAGTCTCCGTTCAGGTTTCACCCTGACTGGTTTCCATTTTATTCAGGCACGACGTGCGGGCGCCAATGTGACCTTCCACCACAGCATCACGAAAACCTGACATAGCTGTTTCACTCTCGACATCACTGTCTTTCTCCATTACTCCTCCATCGCCGTGGCAGTCAACATCTCTTTGACTATGGGTCGTCGGTTCAATATTTACGGTTCCCGGCTGGGTAAATAGCCGATTTCCCATAGCTGGATCAGGGTCCTGATGTGCAAAGGTTTGCCGCAAAGATCCTGTAATCGAGAAAAGACTAGATGCTATGGGAGCTATTTGCTATAAAAGCTGTTTTTGATTTAGTTATTAAACCTTTAAAACTATCGGAAAAACGTATTTTATTTACGGTATTTACCTTTATGTAGCAAGTCTCTTAGTCCTTAGATATCTACTAATGTATCTTTACGAGTTACCACGGTTTTTCAAATGACGGTGACGTGAGCCTATAGAAAACTCGGCACGTTCAAACCGTACTTACATCAGCCGACGGCGGTAACTACTATCCACGAAATATATTAAGTCAACGAGTTACCACGGACTTTCTGACCGGCGGTAAACGATCTAGCGTTTAAACCGTGCTTACGTCGACCGTCCGCGGGAACTTCCCACAGTCTCCTATACCTATGTTTCCTATAGCAGTATTCTGCTATACTGTCGATTTTCCCAATACTTTGGCTTTCCTCGACGCTTTGGTCTCCACAACACGCGGATCTGCGATAAGATTCCCACCTCCGCCCTCTGTACCGCTTCTACCGCGTGCTGTGGATGGACATGTTCATCGCGTATCTGACGATATGTAATGTGTTTGATAAAGACAATTTGTGTGTTGTGCGTTCGTATTTAATGGGCTTTCACGGTCTATCTTTTCTGTTTCCTTTCCCATTGACTCAGCTTCCTTTGGTAGATGTCTTCCTATAGGTTTGGTTCCTTTTTGTTGATGTCTTCCTATTAAATTGGTCTTCTTTGGCTGGGTTTTCGCGGCACTGTGGGTCCTTCTTTTAACACGGAGATGTGCTTTCGTGGAGTCGGACAATCGACTGAATGATTTGGCGATTGTTTTCGAATTTATATGGGGCGCGAACGCACATTTAAATAAAGACTTGTAGCACATTTCGTGGCCGCCTGCATGCACTTGCCGCACGCCTGGGCGACTGGCAGGGCGCCAACCTTAAAAGATATTTTTATTAATTAAAAGGACACAAAATTATTTTTTTTTAAAATAAAAATAAGAGTTTATTAAGAATTAGGAACTCTAATACGGACTTTATTACTAAAAAAAATTACGAATTTAATATTAAAAATAATATGATATTTCAAAAATGGCTGACTTTTTAGATTGTTTATTTTCCGACAAAGGTTTTTCGACGTTCGATTGTGAAAAATATAATACAGCTCATATTATACGGACAACGCCTTTCCACAGTTAAATGTCCGTACTTTCTTGGATTTCGGGCCATTTTCTTCCGAAAAATGTGGAAATAGTTATTTGAGAGGGTATTTTGAAGTGCCTTTGAAAGTGCGAAATCAAGATGGCGATTCCATTGTGATGTTATCTTGCTGCTAAGCGACCAGCGAGATGGGTGTATCGAAAAGTTGCACTTCGCATTAGAAATGTTATTCGACAGTGGTCTTCTCAACGGCAGCGGCAGTAGGAGACAGTAAATACAAAAAATGGTTAACCGAGGCGGAATGGCGTTGGATGACTTAGAGTTTTGGAAAAATTGGTTACAGTATGGCTGTCGCTTTCATGGTTAGGCCTTTGCCTCTAGGGGTTCTCGTTCCCTTCAGAGAGGGAGGGGAGTGATTGTTGGGAATTTTAGTGGATTAAATTGTCATAAGTGTAGATAAGGCTTTAATGCCACGTCGTGTTTTAGTCACGTGGCAGAATACGCTGCAGCGATTGGCTGAGCTACGCCACGCGACGTGAGTGTGCAGGGTTGCTTAATGGAGTTTTTTGCTGAAATATAGTTTGTAAAATCAAATCGCGTAAATATATTTAAAAAAACGAACGTGTTAGTATTCAATAAGAAAACAACAGTTTACCACATGATGAACGATAGAATATATACGTGCGATGTTATGCGCAAACTGTTTTTGCCTAATAGTTAAAACTCGATATTTGGGACATGCCATGACGTGTCCACGGAACACTTTAATTTAACGGTGTCATTTATTTTTACTCCTGATTGACTTCCGTTGCCATAGCAAAAATTTTTGGACAAAATGGACTATATCTCGGCCCCAGTAATAATAATTGCACACTGTTTGCAACTAATCCCCTATTTTCTGGCCCATACTATCCGACGGTGTCATTTATTTTTTTCTTGACGACCTCTGTTGCCATGGCAACAAAATTTTGGACAAAATTGACTAAAACTCGGTCTGTGTAAGAGATATCTGCAAGATTATTGCGTCAATAAGAAAGTTTTCGGGGATGGGCCATCAAATGCTGCCAACAGAATTTTCCCCAAACGAATCTGGTCGCCATGACAATGAAATTTGGGACATAATAAGTTAATTAGATCTCGGCTTACGTAAGAGGTATATCGAAGATCTTTGCGTCAGATGGGCGTGTTTTCGAAATCAATCAGTCAATCAATCAATCAAAAATAATTACTTACAACAGTAACCGGTGGTGTACAACACACCTAAAAACTAAAATAAAACCTAAAAGTAATGTACAAACAGTAAACACTACTCAAAGATAAAAAGCTTGCTAAAACAGTAAAGTTTTTAAGTTTCGTTTGAATGACGCAGTGTCAGATAGTTTTTAAAGTGACGGTGGCAGACTGTTTTACGCAGCCGGTGCAGCGTAGAAAAACGCTCGTTGTCCGAACTTTAGTCGAAGTCGTGTTCGTGACGTAACACTGGATGTTTGTGTGACAATGTCAGTAAGATAAGACAGTGCTTGTAACGTGTGAATTAAATGCATCAGCAAACACAGTTTATAGGTGATGCGGTATTGTACCGGAAGCCAGTGTAATTGTTGCAGCGTACTTGTAACGTGGTCGCGAGAAGCGACAAGTCTGATCGGTCTGGCTGCAGCGTTCTGAGCTCGTTGATGACGTCGTTGCCAACTCGTAGCAACAAGTCGTTGCTCGAGATCTTCTTGAGACTGGCACGCGACCCGCACCACATGAATTCTGTTTTGTTTTCATTTAGTTTCCGACGCCTAAATGCGCACCAGTCTCCAACATCAGCAGTTTATTTTGGTATGGGCAGTGTGCGTGCGCAATTATTCGAAAGCGCACGTATGACATTCTGAAAGTTAACGACAGAATCTTCTAATATGACAGCTGCATAAAGCGAAATAGGACACCTGTTTGCTTTAAACGTAAATTGATAGTAAAACTTAGAACTAACCGAAGTAGTTCGTATTCCAAGATAAAACCAGTTTTATGTTTACTTTACGCACAATAAAATAGATGAAATACTGGCGAAAAGTAAAGTTTGAAAAAAAGACGGAAGTTGATAGTATTTATGACGACGCCAGCAGACAACGTAGGTGCTAGTGTTGGACAAATTTAAATTACTATTGTTGTAATTTGTCAAAAATGTGACTTTTGTCACAGTAGTAGTAGTGGTAGTGTAACTCACCACGGCTTGATTCCAACCCTTTCCCTCGGTCTCCTCGCCACCGTGGCGGTTATCATGTCTTTGACCGATTGGGTTCTTGACAATATCCACAGACGAACCCGGCTCAGTGGAAAACCAATTTCCCCTCGGCGGAGTCGGAGTCCTATTGTGCTGAAGATTCCCGTGAGAACTAATGCGGACTCGCGGAGAAAGGATGCGGTAAGCCTTGCTATCAAACTTGTTGAAAAGCGGTTGCCGACGAAACACTTTTCAATGTAAATACGCATGGCGAACACCCTCTGTCCTAACAGTCGAAGGATAGAGCTAAGACAAATACTGGCGGAAAATTTGGTAAAAAGGTATAAACTAAACTTGATAGCTTCTTTTGTTGGCGGTATCCGAAAATGCAGAGGCGGAAAGTCTCTCGGTCCCTAGAAACTAAATAATAATCGTTTATCAGTTACCACGAACTTTCTGAACGGCGGTAAACGATCTAACGTTTAATTAAACAGTACTTATATCGGCCATCCGCGGTAACGTCCCCCAGTCGGCTTAAGCCTAGCTTCCTATTAGTAGTAGTCCGGTAAATTGTCGAGGAGAAGACAATATAGTAGGTCCTTGCCGATGTTGGCGGACAATGAAGTCCTTGACGAATCGTTTCGGCGATCTTTTACAGATGATAGTCGGACTTACTTCTGTGCTCCCGCGGCACAGTTTCCCACCTTCACCCACTGTGCCACAGTCTACCTGTATTCCGGCAATTGCGGATATGCTGGTATCGGATGTCGGTAGTGAATGTTCAATTTGGTGTCGTGTTGGTCTTATGTCGCGGTTCACTTTTTTATAGGCGGATGTCGTATCGGCGGATTTTACTTCGGTTTTTTATCTTGGTCGTCTCCCGGTTGATTTGGTTTTCGCGGTGAGTTTTGGTAATGGACAGAATGCAGCGGAGTTGGATAATAAGTAAGTAAGTAAATTTAATTTATAAAGCGCACAATGTCAGCGAGAAACTCGAATCTGAGGCGCGTTTTGGTTGTTGCTTATTGGTATTGGTTACCGCTTTAGTTTTGGTTACCGTTTTTTGGTTACCGCTTTTCCGTTAGAGATATCTTGCTTCGGCAAAGACAGGAAATGTGTTCTCTTGTGAGTCTGAGCATTGACTGCTGTAAAACTGCGATTTTCCCGTATTTATAGGGTGCACGGACGCACATTTAAATAGAGATTAATAACACATTTTTCCGAGGTCGTCCAAACGCACCCGAGCGACAAGTACCGAACACTCTCGAAACCATAACTTGGTCCGAGTTATTATTTAATATACAAAATGGCTTCTTATTTTGCTAATATCTTCGCGGATATTAAATAGAATTTTATAATAAAAACAGAATTTACAAGTTTGACATTTTAATAAAATATAAAAGTTGTTGTTGCCAAAATCGTTCGGTCAATATCGACCTTTAACCTACATGTCACTCGGCAACGATCAACGAAGCTTGTCGAACTCCCGAAGTGTTTTGTTTACATTATGCGAACAGAATTCTTGCAAAATACGCAAAATAAATAAAATGAATCGAGTTATTTTATGTGGCGATTAACTTGGTAGGAAATGGAGTTTAAAGTGATATATTACTCGTTACGGAATTTTAAAGAGAAATAGGAAATCGATTCGTCACGATCAGTCAAAGCCAGGCTACGGAAAATCTGGCAATAACCGGTATGAATTAACTTTCGAATATTACTAAATAACTATCGCACCGATTTCCACAATGTTAGCGGCTGCTGGAAGCGGTAAGTACAAAATTTGTAACCCAAGGCGGAATGGCGTTAAATGTCTTTGTGTTTTGGCAAAATTGGTTAAAAGTAGAGTATGCCAGAAACTGTGGGTAAGAATTGAAGTACGCTTATTGGCGGTACGTATGTGACCTTGTGTTTGGCAAAATTGGTTACAACTCTTTTCCCTCACTTTAATCACAGCGTCTCGTGCTGTGTTGAGCGATAACGTTGCCAAAATACCAGCTAGAAAACCGTATCCGCGACGGAGCGGTACTTAGAAAAATTTGTTAAAATCGACCGCCGCCCGCATACGCGCGGTAGCATAATAACATAACATTGTATGGCATTGAATGCTCCCACACCTTTTTTTCATATAGACATACACCCAACGGTAAGCCTAAAACATGTTTTAGCTTAACTAATACAACAATATCTCGGTCGGTATTCAGGATCCCGACTGCCGTTTACATTACAACACATGCGCATTCATCCGTCGTCTCGTCGTTTCAGCTCACACGCTTGATTGACCAGCATCTGTTGATGAATGGTAGACCGCTGTTTTTAATCAGTTTGTTGGCCGGTATGTGTATGACACTTGCGAGAAAGTCGTCGTCGATTTATTTTCGCGTCAGAATAAGCTCGCTATCTGTATTTTTCGCTGTTTGTTCGTCACTGTGCTGTATTTATTTGTCGACTTAGTCGTCGGTTATTGTGTATAGCAACTTTGTCTTAGTGTGGCCGGAGTTCGTCTAACAGTGTGTCTGCATCTCACTGTCGTCGTATTGTTAGCTGTGCCTGTCCTTGTGTGACTATGAGACCCACTTATGTGTGTGTGGCATGCGTAAACTCCGAGGTTGTATAGTTGTTTATTTGGCTTTCGTGATAGCGATAGGGTGCTTCTGTAGACTCTAGATATAAAGTTTATTGGATTGCGAGGCCTGTGTGGACTAGAGTAGCGATAGTAACGGGGTGCTCGTATAGACCGTATAGGTGTATCGAAGGGAGGAAACTCCTGTGTGATCTCATAGACTTTAAATAGTCTAGATTTAAGCCCTGTCTAGTTTGGCTTAGTTGTATGTGTATTACTTGTGATTGTTCTTCAATGATATTTGTTTTTATTGAGCATTTTGTCGCTGTTTATATTTGAATTTTGATAGGCGATGTGATAATATCGTTATCACCTGTATGAACATTGCAAACTGTATAGTCTGATCATTGACTGAGCTATTTGATTTGCAGCTGCGACTGCTTAGCTATTAAACTGTATATGTGCATAATCGCTCCGTATTCTTTTATTAGCATTGCACAGAAGTATTCATTTGCACGCTGTACATATTTGCTCATTAAATCGCATTATCGTTTTGTTTTTAAGTTTTTCTGTCGAGTTACTTTAGTACTAGGCCTAAGTTAACTCTAAGCTAAGTTTAGCGTAGGCCTAAGTTCAAATCTTACAAGGCAACCTCACAATGAACTTAGCGGTGCGTTTGCGAATTGTTGACGTATTGACCGGTAATCATTGACGATAGTACCACGGATATTCAAACAACTTCGTACTTCGCACTTCGCACTTCGCACTTTCGCAAAATTTTGGTAACTCATAGTCTATCAGAGTTGTGTCCGTAAAACCCATTATTATACAAGACGGTAAATGCACGGCGGTATTTTATCTCGCTGCGGTAAATACGAGCGATAACAGTTCTTCCCACGTAGGGCAAAAACTATTTTATTTTAGACACGGCCACAATAGTCCTATCAATGGGGCGCGGTAATCACTCTTTAACGTGAGGCTAGGCCGCTCGGCCTTGGACAAGTTACTCAGCATGGAATCAAACCCTGGTCCTCTGACGGAAACAACGTGGGATGCGGCCTCACACACCGGACATTTACTACTCATTCTTACCCGGAAGTGGTAACGTACGTAAAACCTCTTTACTTAAAGTACCTATTACTATATACTACTTTGACGACTATCAGGGTGACTCGGTAACGACGTCTCTGACACTGGACATTATTTCAAGGAAAGGCTATGCTCTATATAAAACAGTATATGGCAAAAATATCATAGTATCCAAATGCTTCCGCATTATTTCTGGCGGTGACAATATTATGATAGGACGACATACATCAGAGAATGACTGAGGACTGGTGGCAATATTGCCGGGGTGGTAACAAAACAATTCGGTAACGTCGATTCTGGCAATGGACATTACAACAGGACTTTCACATGTGTTTATTGGCGGCAATATGACAGAAGTCATTCTGTCCCTGGCGACGGCAACAACGAAGTCTATCTTTTCTCTATACAGCGATAATCAGCTTGCGAATTTTACTTCACTGACGGCATTTGACCAGTTAGCATCGATGAGTCGATCTGTCGCGGCTTTGTTGACAGTGCGTCAGTCTACTGGGCACAATAACGTTAACAATAGATTGGCGTTAAATAGGCAATTAACTCGACGGCGATCAAGCATCGGTCGTTGCTGCTGATTGGCGAAAACAAATTTTAACAAAGTCGGACAATGGTCTTGGCAATTCCGGTAACAGTTCTGGCAACCAGTCCAAATGTAGGTCACAGAAAAATGTGTGCATTAAATGTCAGTTCCGCACGAAAAATATCTCAGAAAAATTCTCTACATATCACATAATAATAAAGGCAGACAGAAAAAAATACCAACTGTGAAACGGTATTAAGCTTTAGATAATAATAAACCTTACTATTTAGTAAAGTAATAATACCGGGATTTAGCGGCATTTTATTTTATTGGCGGATACATTTTTTTAACGGGAACCACTTCCATCAGAAAAGTTTATTTATTTTATCAGGCCTGATAGTATTTTTATTTTTATTGGCGGCGCTATTAAGCTATGGCGAAATTTTTTAAGCTAAGGCGGTGCTGATAATGTCAGTTTTATTATGGTACTACATAAGCTTTTGTAATTACCTAAGCTAAGGCAAAATTAATGGTATTAACTCTAACTATGGAGGTATAGGCAATTTTATTTTTACCGCACAAATTTTTTAAAAAAAACCGATAGTGTATATTCTCCTTCGAAAGCAGTAGGTGGCACTGATGAAGTCCGGATCACGACTCGAAATCGGTCGGCGGTCTCTGGTTCATGCGTCGCTCGAACTGATTTATCCAAACCAGGAAGTGCGTGCGTGCCACCTTATTTCCTCTGAGCGAATACTGCTGTCGAATGAGTGCCATAACGCGCCGTTGGGCAACCCTCATTCCGCGAAACATATGCCGATGCTGACGTCGTTCCTGGCTGGTTAACAAATATCGTTCTGCAAGAGTCAGCGAGTGTTCGTCGGTGGACCGATCATAGTCGCTGGGGAGCGTCGCCAGTTTTTCGAACGTCAGACGTCGAGTGCGTCGGCGAGCTTGTTTCTGTCGGCGATCACGCTCCTTTCTGGGTAACTGCGGCAACGGCTGTGGCGAGGCCAGGCGGCAAACCGTTTGCATCAGTGGTGACCTTGTCGGTGGTGCCGGGTTCCTGGATCTTGTGGGCACTCTTCCGCTGGATGGCCCCGGAACTGGTGATCTGCATCTGGCGGGTGCCGGCGACGCCGATTGCTCTAGTGGCAACTCCTGCGTTGTCAGCCCTTCCGTTTCAGCAACGGTAGCTTGAGTACTTAAAAAGTTTCGCTCACGGTTGAAGGCGGCGTACCACTATCGCCCCGATCGCTTAGAAAATCCTCGTTAAAACACTCATCTAGCACCATCAATCTTTCGTCGTCAGAGCCCCCATGGGGTGATTCCGAACTGCTACTGGAACTTAATGCCAAGTTTTTTTTCAACTCTCCATAAGCCCGCGGATCACACTGCAGTAATGACTTGATCTCGACGACAGAGGCAGCAGCGGTGGCGGCTGGTGGTGTAGTTAATGCCTCAGTCTCGGACTCGTTGCAAACGTCGATGAACTCCGCCGATTTTGGCTGCTTGGATTTAATCGGCTTAAGCAGTGGCTTAAAATCACTGTTCACACGCCATCACTGTATTTCTCTACCTGCGCGGCGATAAACTCCGCCCTATAACAAAAAATGTCTCGAACTCAAAGTTAACGACAAAAAACATTGACATACGCTCTTCCCAGTCGTCAACTGAGCAACAAGCATATATATGCAGTCTATAAACCAAACAATTTAATAAAAATTTAATAGTTTTTAAAAGTTCAGACATGAACAGTCACACAATGTTTCTCTCAGGGGAAACATAAGGTTCCACTTATACTGGCCGACGGCTGCATAGGCCTATAGTTTGTTTTAACCAGTTTTCGACAAGTAGTCCGGTACTGCCATCGTATTTGATTATCTTTCCTTGTAATGGAAGATAATATCGCACTCTGCAAGTGCGAGGGTCCACGCGTTATTTTCGCACTTTTGGGGGCTGACTCAGTTAAGAAACTAAGCGGGTTATGGTCACAGAACAAATTGATTTTATATCCAAAAACCCATGCTCTCACCCGTTTGAGCATCACGATCACAGCAAATGCCTTACGCTCTATTGTAGACCATTTCTGCTGTGTGTTATCAAATTTTTTACTGAAAAAAGTAATCGGCTGCTCATTACCCTTATCATCTCTTTGTGACATGCAGCCCGCGATGCAGAATTCAAATGCATTAGTACAGACATTGAAGGGTTTATCCCAATCAATTGCATTCAGTTTGTACTCAGTGGCCTTAGTGAGTAACTTCTTCAATGTATCAAAAGCCTTTTGTTCCTCTTCTCCACAAGAAATCTTGTTGGGAGTTTGCTTGGCTGTTAGTTTTGTCAACACATAAGCATGTTTGGCAAAGTTAGGAATATATTCCCTAAACCACCCGAACATACCTAATGTTCGTCTCAACTGTGTCTTTGTTTCGGGCGGTCTTAACAGTACAATTGCTGCCAACTTGTCGGGATCCATGCGTTTTTTTCAGATCCCACGATATTACCACAAAAAGTCACTTCTGGTTTTGCAAATTTTGACTTTTTCAAAGTCAAAGTTAAACCACTTAGCTTTATAGTACTCAAAAATTTGTCAACGTAATCCAAGTGTTGTTTTCATTTATCTGAGCACACAGCCATATCATCGACATAATTTGAGGCAAAATTTCAAATTAGATAGGCTACAAAACGTTTTTGTAACATGCGAACAAACTTTGATCCAGGATTGCGTAAGCCGAAAGCCATGCGGGTCCATTCCCACATTCTGTTTGATCCATTGATGAATCCAGGAAGCCACTGGTGCTCCTTTTTAATAGGAATTGTTTAGTAGCTGAACTTTCCATTAAATGTGGTGATATGCTTTGCTCGCGCTATGCGCTGAGACACGTCGCCAATATTTGGGGGACCTAGCGCATCTGGTAATGTGAACTTGTTCACATAACGAAAATCAATCACGCACCTCACTGATTTATTTTCTTTATTACGAAGATGAGAAGACTGACCATTAAACTCTTTGATTTTTTAATGAAGCCCAACTCTTCAAGTTTTTTTATTTGTTTGTCTACCTCAGGGCACAATTTTTGCAGGCACCCTATAAGGTTTTTCTTTTTTTTCGGCCGAAAATCCGGCGTAACAATAATTTCATGTTTAGCAGTGTTACAGCGACAAAGTGTTTCTAAGAAACATTTAGGGTACTTGTCTAAAACAGCCAACAGCTTCTGACGCTGATCTTGTGACAAATGAGCCAATTTGCTTAAGTCAATTTTCGATGATGGTAAATCATTTGTTGCTGTTTTGGTTTCTACATACTTAAGCTGCCCAAAATCTTTGTCATTTTCATACACAACAGCACAAGTATTAATCTCTGCACATTCTGCAGGTTGGGGCCAGAATGACTCACAAACAAGTTCGCTAACTTTAACATCACATTTTCTGAGTTTTTTAGCATGAATTAGTGGGGTGGCGCCATTTATCTCTACTAAGTAACTGTAATCGCCTTGTTCACGGACGATTTTAGCTGGTGCACGCCAACGACTCCATAATCGGCTAGTAGTGAAATCTGGTGATAAAATTATTACAAACTCACCCGGAAAAAACTCCTTATGTCTAGAGCGCAAGTTGTAATGTTTAACCCATTTATTTTGCTCGCGTTGCAGGTGGGAAGCTGCAAACTCATTATTCAAATTTGGTGGAAAAGCAATACCACCCATCCAAGTATTCTTGAGTATGGCACATGGGTCTCTGGAAGCATAGCCAAAAGCTAGCTGCCATGGTGAAACACCAGTGAATGTTCCCGGGATTTCTCTCATAGCTCATAGTATGTAATCCATAAAATGTGTCAAGATTTTTTTGTGATCAAAAGCAACTTTGTGAATGGCTTCTTTAATCGTGCCAATAGTATGTTCTGCCAAAGTGTTGCCTTCACTATGGCCAGGCGTAATGAAAATCGGGGAACAACCCATCTTCTCTAGTAATATCTCGGTTAAATGTGCAGTATTGTAAGATGCATTATCCATTGTGACAAAGTGACGAATACCAATAGTTGTACTCCACACGCTGGTTGGGAAACAAAAAGCCTGCCACGTCACACCACCAATGGTTGAATGGAGTCAACCCTCTTTCCACATTTTTGATCGGCGCACGGTCAAAGCAAGTCATACGTGCACGACGAACACATCTATCGCAACGTGACACACTGGTCTTTGTATCCCGTGCCACAGTAGGCTACCAAAAACTCTAGCGAAAACGCTTTGCCGTGGATTTGTAACCCATGTGTGCACCAAACGTCTCATAAGCCAAATCAATAGCCTGCTGTCAACGATTTTCTGGAAGCACCAACTGCTCCACTGTCTGACCCGAGATTCAGTCAACTTTATGAAGAACACCATTCTTAAAATAAAACCGTCCTTTATTTTTCTTAGCCAGCAAAAAAACAACCAAGCAACGTCTCGTCAGTCAACTGCTTAGATCTTAACTTTGCTGCGTCAGCATGGTCAGGAACATCAGTCACCGATCCAACTAGACATGAAGTCTTAAAATCAGAAGCCACCGAACCATCAGTAACATCAACAACCCGAAAAGTAGAATCATCACGAAGAATCCTCTTCTCGTCACCACCAGTTTGATTATCGTTTTTATCCTGACTTCCATGTTTATCCACATCATCAACAACACCAACCTCGTTATTAACATCAATATTATCACTGTCGCTGTCTGAAAAACTCACAACATTACAGCGTGGCTCAAAGTTAACCTGAGGCATCAACTTGCGTTCGACATCAGCTGTCACAGTCAATGCACTATTCGCATCTGTACACACGGCACATACGAATGATACAACACAGGTAGGATGATCAGCAGAAGCAATGTACAAACGCACAAGTGGAACCAAAATGGACTCACCAATCACACCTTTAATTTTCACAAAACCAATCTCAACTGGCTTAAGTTTAGATATTGCCGCTGCATTCGCCAAAGCAACCTCAGCACCTAAATCAGACAGTCCACTTAGAACGCACCGATTGCCCTGATTATCGGACACCACAACTGTCAAGTAACTTAACGATGCAAAATCAGTCAACTGTGAAGGCTTGTCAACTGTATTACCCACCTTATCTACAATCGGGGTCACAACCTGCACATGCACGTCACCATCACCCGGCCTGGCATCTTGGCTGCTAGCAGAGCTTGTCACCTTTACATCAGCCTGACCAACATCAACTCTACACACCGACAAGTTAGTCACAAACATGTCTGGCAAGTCAGTTTCAGTAGACGAATCGGTCACTGGTAACAAATCTGCCTGTGTCTCCTGATTTAACATCTCAACAGCAGCCGTACATACATTCACTGACTTGAATTTTTTGTCAGCTAAAGCATTTGCATGTTGTGCCTGTGCCTTATGGCCATTGCTTGCAGGTTTACCATGATAGGTAGATATGTGATTGTAAGAACCACAAACATAACACTGGCGCCTACCGGATTTATTTTTAGCAGATTGGTAATACTGTTTTCCCTGCTGAAAATTTTTTGGGGCTCCATGTGCAATTTTTGTTTGGGGAATATTTGCCTGAACTCAGTGGTACCACCCGTAACCCTGCTGATAGCAGACTGCAGAGTCCTAGGCTTATCGGAGGTTAAATGCGTATCGTAGTACAAATCTAGCGCTTCCAGCAGTGCAGACAGTTTTAGACAACCATCATCGGCTTTATTTTCAAGGGACAGAACATGCTGCAAAGCTGCTCGTGACAGAGTGAATTTAATTCTGTCGCACACTAGTAACCGTATTAGTTGCTCGTGAGTTTTTGTCTTTCTGTTATCGATATAATATGTCAAAACAAACAATAAACGATTCCATACAGTATGTAAGTCTCGTCTGCCTTACGCTGGAGTAAATTGAATTTTTTAAGTAATGCAGCCAGACTAAGCTTAAACTCATGAAGAAGTATTTTTTTTTATTTCTTTGTAATCTGAAGCTTTATCAAAATCCATTTAAGCAATTAATGCTCTAGCCTGCTCAGTCAAGTTTGGCTTGAGCAAGTGAACGTTGAGCTTCTTTTCCACAGCAAAATCAACCAACTGCTTTTTCATTGTACGGAAATAGGGACTTAATTCTGTTGGATTTGAAGGCATTCTAGCCATGGTTCCCCGCAGAGCATCAAAAAACAGCTTAGCCTTATAAACTGTTAACTCCATCTTCTTCTTTTCATCCGTATTTTTCGTCTCCAATATTTTTAACTCGTCCATCTTCAATGCAGCCATTTTTTTCAACTCCAATTTCTTTAACTGAAGCTCATCCTGCGATTTTTTCTGCTCTGTCTGCATTTTTTTCTGCTCTGCCTGCCTTCTTTCCTTTTCTGTGTTTTGTTTTACCGGAAGTTTTTCCCTCTGAAAGTTAAGTTTTTTTGCAATCTTTTTTTGATCTGGAATTTTTCTCTTTGCAAGTTAACTTCCACCTGCAATCTTTCTTTCTCCAAAGCGATTTTCTCTTTTTCGACTTCATTTTCATACGCACAATTTCCAACGACTTATTTTTCTCTTCCACTTCCACACTTCCACAGCTTTATCAGGTTCACCAGCATGTTGTTCTTCGCCACCAACAGCACCTTGCTCCTCTTTTTCACATCGATGCTTAACCCAAACCTCTGTCAATGCTTCTTTCAAATTAGCTAATGGCACAAAATTAGCTAATGGCACACCTTTCAAGTGCTCCTTTCAAGTGCTCGGGATTCCAGTTCTCTCTCTCTATCTGTCTCTTGACGGCTTTCTCCGACATTTTTTTTATTTGTTCTTGGTCAACCGTCTCCAACCGTTTCATCCAAGTGTCTTCTATACTTTTTGTATTGTTAACAAGCAGATAGACAGGCACAAAATATCAAATGGGTAAAATGGATCCTGCTATTAGACACTGATCCATCCCAGAACAACAAGCCACAATAATTGTGGCTTGTTCACGCCTACTGATAGTACCCTATCAATCAGCCTTATGCCCGCTGGTGCTTACCTAACCACCAAATGCCACACAGGCTCGCCACGTAGGCTCACTATAGGTCGGTCACACAGACCAATGCTAGTGGGCTTTCGCACTTAGCATTAAAAACCCAAGATAGACCTATGACAGCACCAGACCGGTTGAACCAAACTGAGCAATTATGTGAGAGCTCGTGTTCACAAATTTACGGCTTAAGACCAGAAAAATCACAGCCGCCAAACAGAATGGGTAAACCTGTACCGGGAAGGTCGCAAACATTGCAACGCATTGTGTTCATGTTCAATCCGTCGAGTCGACAGTATCAATCGTCAGCATCACATCGGCGAAATCATTCGAAGTATGAATCCCAGTGTGATCAGAACAAGAAATTCTCCAGCATCGTCGGGTAGAAAACATATTTTGTCAAATAAACATTTACGACAAACGAGATGATAATTATATCCAATTGCATCAACGCGTCCATGTAAACAAACTAAATACTGGTCACGGCACCAATATGTCAAATTCAAACATTTTCATTTTCAAAATAAACTTTTATTAAAACCTATTTACATCACTAAACAAAATAAGAACAACATAATCAACGTAAACAAAATCACTGTTTACACCACAGATCACACGCATTTACCCTAGACATGACATCATTGGCCAGCCGATGCACAGCATAACGTAAATCGGCCATCTTGTTGTTCTTGGTCGTCACCGTGGTGATGTTGTCATTGTAAAACTGAAACATATTTTAGTGTTTTACAGTGTCTAGATGTTTTTGAAAATAATATAAAATAACATAATGGAATATGCTTTATTTGCTACACTTAACATAGTGCAACTGCAAGCTGTCTGTAGTTAGCGTAGTATTACCTCTAGTACCTGGGAGATTACCGGTAGTTTACGGTGTCAGCTGTGTTCTGAATACCAAGTGTCTAGAGAGCCGACAGTCGGCCATTTAGGCTGCGTAGTAGAGGACCGACAGTCGGCCCTCTAGTATGCAGCTTAGAGAGCCGACAGCAGCAGCCACCAGGATTAGGCATAGATTAAAAAGGTGGCGTTAGTGTTTAGGGTTATTGTTTACCTTATGATAGATTAGGGTTTAAAACTAGGGTTGGGGTTATGGTTAGCCTAGTTATAAGCTGCATTCATAGATATGAAGGTATAAAGGCGTGATACCTTGGCATTGTATTTTGCTAAGGTTGATTTCATCAGTGGCTAGCTGCCGTGAAGGCGTTTGTCTGCGGCAGTATGATGGGTTCTTTTACTGCCATCATACCGCCTGCCGTAGGCAGTCTCTTACGATAGTGTACGATCGACTGTCGGCCCTCTAGTACGAAGCCTAGAAGACCGACTGTCGGCTCTTTAGACGTGGCATTCTAAATAACAATAACGCTGTATACTTAGCCAGATAATCAAATCTGGGGCAAAACACAGACTTCTGCTTACAATTTTCCTAAACCTAGTTCTAAGCTGTGTCGTAGGAGATAACTACAATGACTACAATTTAAGCCTACCCCTATATATTCAAAAATTATTATCCATCTATTAAAAATGTTTTAACATCATTGTAAAATCATGCTAACTGTTGTATATCTGATGAAATGCATTTATCGCAAACTGTTTCATTGTAGCCTATTCCAGAATTGGTCAGACTGACTTCAACTGAAATGTGTCATTGTTATTTGACAAGACATTTGCTTCGACTGTGATCAGTTTACTGTGCCAGTATGCCTACGCAGTTGTTTTAACCAGTGATCAGCTGTTTGTTATTATATTAAAAATTTGATATTTTCTTCTGGTGATCAGTTGGGTCATTTTTCATTAAAATTTTATACAGTATGCCTGTGTATTGTGCAGCCATCAATTGCACACAGATATACAGTAACTCTGTGGTGTCTAAGCTGCAAAGCATAACTTTTCACAAGTAAGTGTTACTTTTCTGTGTTTATTATACAGTACGTTGTATTCTTATTGCTAATGCAACTTGTTATAAATGCATAGTATCTAGTGTCTGCATCTATGAAATACTACTTCGTGAGTATATTTACCTCCGCCAACGAGGTTATGTTTTTGCCAGACTTTGTGCACATTAAGTAATAATTACAATGTTGTAATAGTTGAATCACTAGTCTAGTAAGAGAGTAAGGTTAATGTTTGCTACATTTGTGGTAAAAAGTAAAAAAGACATTCTAATGAGATCTGAGATAATTTAACATTCACTAAATCAGTAAAATGGCTTGGTTATTAATGCTTAAATATAGTTTCTTTCTACAGAACATTACTATATCAGCATAAAAAATTAGGCCAAAATTATTTAATCAATTTGTCAGAATTAATATGCATAAACTTTATTTTTCTTATTGATATTGTACCGATTTGTTATGTTATGTTCTGTTTTGCAATGGCGTTTGACTG
>Ga0209367_1001299_pt1 | contig 30158 bp, 17 predicted proteins | sample WorMetLIZISLAND2_FD_187412 | JGI IMG/M metagenome (GOLD analysis project Ga0209367, IMG submission 187412) | Marine gutless worms symbiont microbial communities from Max Planck institute for Marine Microbiology, Germany - Olavius geniculatus... ...
ACTGCATAGTGTACAAGTAAGCCTATACGTTTCCAACTTGTATGAACGGCAACAAGTACACTTACGTTTTGCAGTTTTTATGGTTTTTTGCATTAACTACAAAATTGAAAAATTGTTCGAAATTAATCGATTAATCGCGATTAATTTTTGGTGATTAATCGATTAAAAAATTTTTAATCAGTACCAGCCCTAGTTTAGTGTGTTGTTTTGTTGATGTAGGGAGTAAAGATGTTGTGGAAGTTCAAGCAGCTTCTGAACCCAGCTCAAGTATTTGACCTCATCTCCGGTGGTCCTAAGATCGGGTAAACAAACACTTTTTACTTTTGTACTCGTCTTAGTGACTTTCACTGACATGTAGCACAGATGATCTATGGTATAGCAGTGTAGTGCAGTCAGGAGGTCGTGAGTTTGACTTCCGGCCAGTTTGCTAACATGTGACAACTCTGGGCCAGTTGTGCACGTGCATGTGACTGTCACATGTGGAAGGATCGGCGTCTTTCACTGACCACAAAACCCGTATTTATCAGGCCTTAGTGCTGTCCGTATTACTGTATGCAGCCGAAACCTGGACTCTTCTCGATGCCGATTCCAGAGCCCTCGAGGCATTCCATATGAAATGCCAGAGGCAGCTTCTGCAAATCAAATGGCACCAGTTCGTTCGGAACGACAAGATAACTGAGTCCACTGTCAATCTCAGAGTCGGTTAGCCATCGCTGCAACTCTTTTTGGTCACGTCGCCAGGTTGCAAGAGGACGTTCTAGCGCATTCTATCACTTGCACGTCCACCAAGTAGCCAATGAAGTCGTCGCCCAGGCCGTCCTTGCAACAGGTGGGTTGACCAGATTCGGTGGGACAACAACCTTTCGCCCGCTGACTTCTGGAGGTGTGCCATCAGTCGTGGTCACCGCGGGTCGACACTACGGCCTCTACCAGCAAGTGTTAAGACGACGATGACGATGCGACTGACAGCAAGCAGTATAATTAGGCCGCTCATATATTAGTAACGGGAGACTTTATGTTTCACTTCGCTCAGAACAGAGCACATAGCTTTGCTTTTTTTAAAAACTTTCCTTTCTATTACCTACTTCTCCGAAACTGGACAGTGGCCCAAGACCAAAATTGAGGGGAAGTTACAACTCTTATCTGCAAGGATTTGAGGCCAAATTTCGGGGAGATTTGTTGAGGGGTTTTGGAGGTAGGAACATTTTACTACATTTGTAATCGATGGCTTGGCAAATCAGCAGCACCAAGACCAAGAGTCCCCCAATTGGATTTACGGAACTGGGCAGCTTCACGTTGGGTTCTGCCCCAAGTTTCTAGTTTCTACTGGTCGCATTCACTTGTGTCAGTTGGCAGGTAACACCATCTGATCCCATATTGCATGTGACCTCCAGAACTCTAAGATGGTTGAACTATGAGGAGCTATAGACACCCTTTAACGTCTTCTTATTTTTCGTATATTGTCCATTGTGTGCAGACTGCGACTGTTCCAGAACTTTGAGTCATTCCGAGTTTTAGTTTGTGGAGGTGACGGCAGCGTCAGTTGGGTCCTTTCTGAGATTGATAAACTTGGTCTTCATAAACAGGTATTCGACCTTTATCATAATTGGACTATATCTTTGATGCATTACACTTTATTACCTACTCAAACTGTGATCTTTCATGCCTTGTATTTCCACATTTCTCCATGTAGTGTAACCTTGTCTTTTACATCTCGACTTTTAAAATCTAATCTGTTTGTGTCAGGTCTCTGCTGCCTCATTAACCAATTTTGCATTCGGTTTTAAGATATCGTGCTAACAAACTTTTCAAAACACATGGATGGACAAAAATATTTGCTTTGGCCGACAACATAGGCTCAAATTTTATTTACTACGGGAGGATCTGTGGAATAATTTAGTCTTAAGAAAAATTTAAAGGTTTTGACAAAATGTTTTCAGAAAAACTCAAGCGACCAAAGTTACGTACTTAGTAAAATTGTTGGGAAGTTTCAAGATTGTGGATCAAGATTTCCAGTCGGTGTATATAAAGAGCATGTGATATATACTGTACGTCTGTTAGTGTCAGATCGGCATACTTCCATTGGGCACCGGGAATGACTTGTCGAGAGTTATGGGCTGGGGAGCGAAGTTTGATGACGAGTCGCAATTATCAACGGTGATGGACCAGCTGGAACATTCGCAGATCAAGATGCTCGACAGGTATACTATTACTGCTGCTGCTGTTATTACTATTAGTTCGTGATGACCTGGTATCATTTTGCTCAATTAAGCCCAAATTCCATTACGCGACTTTCATCGGAACTTCCCTGAGGGGAAGTCATGGGCACAAATCACGAAAGTCCATAACACAAATCATGTTGCCGACTTTCGTGATTTGTGTTGCGGACTTTCATGATCTGTGTACACGACAAAGTTCGCAGACTTTATCGCCGACTTTCCTCATGCATTGTAACAGACTAAATTCCATTAGAGCGACACAAACGTGTTTGGCACGGACTTGTCACAGACTTTATCACAAATATCTCGACATGTCAAGATGGTTTGTGTTCGCGACTTGCATGATTTGTGTCCGCGACTTTCCCCACGGGTAAGTTTTGGTGAAAGTCGGTGTAATGGAATTTGGGCTTTATGATGGTAATGAAAATTTTCATTGTCCATAACATGGTAAAAACACAAAACAGGAGAATGGATAGCTTAACTAAATGTTAACTAATAGGAGCAGTTACTACAGTGGATTATGAACGTATGAATGTCTTTCTTTGTGTCTCGAACTTCATGAAAAGTCAGCTGGTGATAAAAATCCTGTGGTTGAAACTCATATACAGATGATTTAATTTATTATGAAGCTATCTTAATAGGTTGCATTATAGGTCTTGCACATCCGTCTATTCATTCGTCCGTCTGTCTAAGAAAGAGAAATTGGTGTGTCAACTTTTAGTTGAAAAGGTGAAAGGTCAGAATAAGGGGAGTCGAACCGACTACCTCTTATTGATAAGTCTAACATCTTAACTGTTATGTCCCGAAGCTATTTAGGGTTGCATAGTGTAGTGTCAGTGGACAGCCACAGCTGCATAGCGATGTTGGCACTCGGCTTTTTCGTTGCGGTTGTAATGCTTAACTTTGATTTGGCAGTGAGTGATGCCAACTGCAATTGGAATGTAGAAATGATGACGGAATCGATTGGGGCATGTGCGTGGTTTAGGTGGAGCATTTACACCTACGAAACTTCACAGGTTGGATCAAGACTGCTGTCAGCAGCTGTAAGTGTGCTGTCATGTGATTTCTTGGTAAAAAATCTCTTTTCTTAGAAGTGCAAACTACATGCTAAAACGTTAAGGCTGAAGGTACGTGAACCCATCTTGGAGCTACAGAGCATCACCTGCCATGTGGATCACACTGCATTATCTGCCACCAGACACAGGTGAGCATACTTTACCATAATCTCAGCCATTCAGGTTGGTACTCGATTTGCCTATACTGGAGGGATTGAAGGCTGAGTTGCCCTTGGTTGTTGTTTATACGCTGAAATGGCAGTCACCCATTCTAGTAGTAATCATTTGATGGTGACTCGACCAGGATTGAAGCCCACAAACTTACGTTATGCCACTAAGTCATCTTTTGGCAATTAATGGAATAAAGTTGTTGAACCATTTAACAGACAATGATGCTTAAAATGATGAGGTTTTAAGCTGTATTACACATTTTCCATCATGCTGCGGGTAGGAGGCTGAGTTGACTTTAGCATGCAATAGTTAGCAACTTGCTTTAGATTGTAAGCTTACTGTCAGGCCAGCAAGTCAGCTGCTAATGTTATGCTGTGGTTGTCAGTGCGATCCAATGTCTGAATATGAAGACAGCGTGGCAAGTCATTTATCAAGGATACTTCACTCCGATAGCTACAATGTCGTCATATCATCCGCTGCGTATGTACACACTAACACAGGGACAGACACACAGACAAATGGACAGGCAGACAGATTTGCAGATGCACAGACAGATGCATTGACACACATTAAGTTGAATGGTGTTTTGAGATAAAAAAAAACAAGAAAAGCCCAGCTAACGCAAAGGGGAACGAACGCGCGACAGCAATGCATGTGTGAAGGCCCGGTGCAAATGAAATCTAAGCTCACAATGATGTTTCATTTAGACTCGATGGCGGATGATGACTAGCACCATATCCAGTGCACGAATTTTAGCACTGGCTGAAAATCGCAAATTTTTCTTACCCCCTCTTTTATTTAACACCCTTGATTGGGGTGATCCCTTTCAAATTTATGGGAAAGCTTTACTGATCTTGAAACTAAAGTTTTTCAGGCAGCGGACGGTGAAGATTTGGTGATCCTAGCTTGCACCGTTTTTGACTGATCCACGCGTGTGACAGATGGACGGATAGACAGACAGACAGACAGAATTTCAATGGCTAAGACGCGTTACAGCAGTACTTGCTGTCATGCGTAAAAATGCTAAGGACAATAAAAGTGAACAGTGGCATATTTTATTTGCCGTTACTGTAAACAAGAGATTTTAGTAGGAGTAATGCTGGTAGTTGTTGTTGTTTTTATGTTCGTATGTTTGCTTTTTGTTGTTGTAGTTGTAATGGTGTATTAGTTGTCTGCGTGTGTTGTAGTGTTCTGTGCAGTACGGTGAAGGAACTGGTAGCAAAGCTGGCTGCCAGCACAGACATCAATGATGACCTGTCTAGTGAATCGGTGTCCAGCAAATGTTCGGTGCTCAATCAAAAGTTGGATGCGCTCATCATAACTCTTCATGAAGAATCGCAGGCTGCTGCCGAACAACAGAACGAGGTCAGCTCTGATTTTATTTTGTTGCCAGGTTTTTGGGGCATTTTACTGCACTTATTATTGACAGCTTGGTAAACCAACAGTTGTGGACCAAGAAGGACAATTGGACTTACGGCGCCGGCCCGCAGGCGGGCTCACACTACTCCCTATTCAAATTTTTTTTCTCTTTTTTTGATGGTCTTGGACAGTTTTAGCTCTTACGGTTCAAATGGTGGTTGTGTTGTCTACAGTTCGAAACAATAGAATCAGCTGGTCAACATCCACAGGTGCTGGAAAAGCCATTGCCATCATCGGAAATTCCAGCAACAGCAACATCGTCTGATGCTAGGGAAATTCAACCTATTAGTGCTGAGGGATTTTCGGATCTTACAGTGTCAGATGCTAAACGTCGACAGCAGCAGCAGCAGTTGAGACGACGACAGCATCCTGTAAGCATTGCGATGTAGTTGTAGTTGTTGTAGTAGTATTTGTGGCATGCTGAAGATTGTAAGAAAATCCTGTGCTTTTTGTGCTGACTTTTGCAGATGCATAGCAATCTCAGCAAGCGAAAATGTCAGCCCAGTGTTGACATAATATACAGCCGTCCATCAGTCATTTCTGCTCTTGAGTACTTTTGCATTTTTATGTTTTTTACTTAGGAGCATGAGTGGGAGACATACTGATGGCATTACCTGTAGTATGGCCTATATGTATGTCTGTTTAATAATTCTTTCCCTGTTGCATTCTGATGTGAACTGCATAAGAAGCATAAGAAGCAATCTGCCACTTTACCTTACTGTTTTGCCACCACACTACCTTGTGAAATTTGAATGTTTGGTCATGAAACTTTTATCACATTCCGCCCTGGGGGTTGATGTGTAGTTTCGTAAAACTTTGCAGCGAAGTCATCTAGATTCAAAAGTTGTAATCGTTTCAAATGTGCTGTTGTTAAACTTCACAACAAGGTAATTAAATGTAAGACTTGTTTCCGTCTGTATGTCTGTGCCAGTGGATACTTTGTCATCGTTATCAGCTATTGAGGTAGGCTAATAGCTTGTCTGTCTGTACGTCTGTATGTTGTTGGCAGCGTATATTTCGTCGTCGTGATCAGCTGATGTCACGTGCTAACAGTTTGAAAAAGGCAATCAGACGCATTATTGAACATACTGAACATGGTCTGTACTCCGGCTTTGATTTGTTACATACTTTTCTGGTTTTAGGAGTACTGGTTAGCACGAATGGAGTCCTTCGTTTTTGCTGTCTTGTCTTCCCTTTTTCTGTTCTTTAGTTTCTTTCTTTTTTATTTTTTTACTCCTCGTGCGCTGCGTTCCTAACGTAGCGAAGAGGAGTATATAAGATCAGTGTAATATTGAGGACCGACCGACCGACGACTGACCAACGACCGACCTCTGTTCCTGGAAGAGCCTTCTTGGAAGAACTTCAAATGCCATATCTCTATAACGGTGCTAGATAGACGCGTGGTCACTATAGACCACCCATAGAAAGTCGACCCCAGGGATTCAAATGGTTATGTGACTGATGACGTCACGTGACCCCAAAAGATCAAACTCGTGACTCCATTATCTTTGAGGCGCCATATCTCCGTAACGGTGCTAGATAGACGCATGGTCTTGTCCATATTGACCAAGCGTCTATCTAGCACTGTTATGGAGATATGGCACTTCAAAGATAATAGGGTCACGAGTTTGACCTTTTGGGGTCACGTGACATGATGACGTCAGTTGCACGGTTGATGCTGTCGGCACCGCTATTTGCGGTGTGAAAACAAAGGAACTAAAAAGCAGTTTAAAGATTACAAAAGAAAATAATTCACGCAAGGAGTACATTAGATTGGTTACAATCTAAAATATTTCTTGTTTCTTTTTTATGACATAGTCAGGGGTCTGTAGAAGCTTTGAAGGAGCCCCGGGCTACAAACATATGTAGAGCTCATGAAAAAAAATGCAATGGCTTTCAGATGGCATGTCCCATTGTGCTGAGTGCATTTTTTTACACGTATTTTGTTTTAAGATACTTACTGTTGAATTATTGTGGCATTTTTTCTCTCAGTTGTTTCAATTTTAATAAACATTTGATTTTGATCTCATTTTATCTGCCTGTGTGTTGCTGTGTTATTTCTTTCACCTGTGGATTGTCCTGTGCATTGGAACGGTTGCCAACTGGAATTTTATTTTAAAATGCTAATAAATATGTTAAGTTTGGCATTTGTAAGAACTTGGCTGTAAAAATTTTGGTTTGGCTGTTTGACACTTTTTGGCATTATTGTTGAGTTTGGCAGTAACAGTAAATTTTGGCATCAATTTGGCATTAATTTGGTACTAATGAATGACTGCAGTATAGATAGTATTCTTGGCATCATTTGTTGCTGGTGAAATACGTTCTTCTTTCGGCAGTTTGTAATTTACATTGCCGTTGCCTGAAATACATTGTATTGGGTATTTTCAGCCAGGAAGCGTTGGAAACTCGATGTCATAGTGAATAAAACGTGGCGGCTAGGTAGTGTAATGGTAAGGACACTGGACTTGCTGTCTCGAGGTCGTTGGTTGAACTTTTGGTCAGGTCGCTGTCGAGTGATGGGTCACTGTCTGCGGAGCGGTAAACCATCCAGGTATATAACCAACACTGAGGTCAACTCAGCCTTTCATCTCACCAGGATAGGTAAATTGAGTACTGACCTGTCTGTCTAGGGTTAAAGCAGGGTGTGTTGAGTTCCCCTGTCTCAGGTGGCAGGTAACAATGTGTGATCCCGTGTGGATGGTGACACTCCATAGCTCTGAGAGAGTTTCCCTGTGAGGAGCAAAACCATTCGACCTTAATGGACTTAGCAATGTAAGGTGTCCGTCCGTATGTTTGTTTTCAGCTGTCGATGAGCAAAACAATCAAACGCTGACCTTTGAGTTGGAAAACACTCGACACCACAACTACGATGTTGAGAGTGATGACGATGACGACGATGTTCTCATTATGCCTGCTAGCTTACTATTGTCCGAGATCCCCGTCACATGTTCCGGCGATGTTTCGCTCTCTCCCGCTTTATCATCCGGGCCGGAAATATCTGTCAGTGTTACTACATCTCCGGCACATATTCCAAGCTCTTCCAGCGGGTATGCTTCCACTGCCTGCGGCGGTCTCTTCTTGTCGGAAGAATTTTCTGATATTACCACTGCTGCTTCACAGGGCGACGGTTCGGGTATTTCCACAGATCCTGGTGGTATTTCTGTGGGTGTCTGTGGTATTTCCACAGAGCTTGTTGGTACTTCCATGGGTATCTTTGGTAGTACGGCCAGTGTTGTTAAGGACACGGATCTTTCTGTTGTTGTGTCGCATTCCTTGTCTTCGCAGTCCAACGAAAAAGTGGCACCATTGTCTGTTTGTACAAAAGTTCCAGCGTTAACTTTAACATCATCGTCAGCAGCAACAGCAGTGCCAGCTTCTGTAACCGTGCCTGTTATCACCACTGAATTACTTGAAGATAAAGATGATGATGATGATAATGATGATGTGCCTTTGTCTCTGCCCACGAGTTCGCTGTCGCCATCGCCATTAGCTGCAGGCCGGCCAATGGCATCGCTTGCAGTGCCTCGTCTCCGCCTCCCGCTGGACTCGGCCTCATCCGAGGATGGAGAGAGCAGTTTCTGCTCAACACCAGGGAATTCCACACCGGTGGATGTTTCATCTCCGGGAATTTTCACACCAGAGGGCAGCAAGTCGCCACTGTTTATGCCACGAAGTATGTCACTCTGTCTGCTTGTAAATTATATTATGTCTATTGGAATCAATAATACCGATAACAAAGACATTTTTCTGTTGCAATTATATGATTAGTTCTTCCAAAAATAGAAGTTGTGTTTGCTTGCCTGTTTCTCTAATTTTTTTGTTTGCTGGTTCCTGGATTTTTTGGAAAGTGGTAAATGGAATTTGATGAAATTTTGTTGGATGCTAGGGCAAGTAATTAGATTTTCTTGGTGATCCAAATGTTGAATAACTTTTAAAATTTATGTGTAGCAGATTATATTGAGTTGGTGGTATCAGACTTGGCAGAGGTGTAATATCGGTGATTAGTTTGTAGTATAATTGTTAAGTGAAAATCCTTAGCATATCTGATTGTATTTGGGACACTTTTACCGGAGCTCATGATAGTAAGTAATGAACTAGATGCTTTGGATCTTCAACTGGAATTTCATTTTAGTTGATGGTTTGACTTTTTCCAAATTTTTGGCTCTGAATGTCCATACCACATCAACTCAGCCTGACCATCTTTCTGCGGGTGGGCATGATGAGTACCAGAGAAAGCTGTGGCATAAAGAGCACACTGCAGTGCACTAGCCTCGTATTCGTGGTCTTGCAGTGTAAACCGGCGTCTGGCTGAGGGCTAAGGAAATGGAGATCAGTGGTGCTCTACGAGTCTTATGGTTTTACATTACATTACATGAAAATTTTTTTGACGTGGCTTAAGTATAAACCACAAGGACCACATAAATAAAACCACAAGTTATGACAAACTACATATGACTTTCTGGAAACCCTGACTACAGTGTGTTGCGTGTGATAATGTCTGGTGGCAAACTGTTCCGCAGCTGAGCACCAGCAATGGCCGAGGGAAGGCGAAGGACTTTGCATTTTATTTTGTTGTTGTGTTCAGCCAACGGTTCGACGTCAGCGCAGTCGCTGAAGTCTTCGGAACTGAAAGCTTGTCCGACGCGACAGATCAGTCGACTGAGCACCCTAAGTGACATTAGTGGCGTAACGACTACACCGTTGCCATTGGCAACCGTTGGCAGGCGTCGTAGTAGTCGTATTCGTGGTCGTCGTTGTCGTGGTTACAGCTCCAGACGTCATCTTGGAGATCAGCAGCGATCAAACTCCTTCCCACGGCTTAATCTACCACTGCTACAGTCGATGGAGCATCAGTCATGTTAGTACAATAGTAGTATTAGTGACAGCAGTAGTAGTTTCGGTAGTAGTAGTAGTAGTCCCTGGGAACTTTTTTTCGCCAAATTCGGCTTTCTTACACCTTTCCACTTATGTAGTCGTGTGGGAGTGGGACAGACATGCAGGGAGACAGACAGTTTATACGATGATTGTATAACAACTTCTGTGCGTGCTGTGGGCTGATAAAGATGGCCTATACTGCGCATGTTGTCCTGCAAAAACTGACGTTTAATAAGTCACATCTTAGCATGCCTATGGTTACCAGAAGGCACTTTATCACCGTCAACACTTCTCCTGAGGGGCAGCCAGGGAGCAAGGGCAAGGGCACAGTGAGCAGCTGTTTCCCATGCTCCTCCTCTGGTGCCGTCCATGGATAGGCCCAAGTCTGTACTGTAGGTAATGCAAGCCTTTATGCTGTATCTCGTGTGTTTTTAGGATTTTGCGATCAGAGCGAGTGAAAAAATTGGACCCTAGATTTTCCACTTCCTCTCTTAAAGAATTTTTCAGACCTTTTAACTGAGTTCAGTTTGTGACAGTAATTCATTCCTTAAGCGATGAAAATTAGTTAGATTGATCGATCGATCCATCGTCTGTTGCGGCGACCACCGCCGTAGCGCGGGCCCCTTTGGGGCGCGGGGCCCTTGGCACAGTGCCAAGGTGCCATCCCCCTAAAAACGAGCCTGGGTCACACTGTGTGTAACATATGCTGATGTGTAGTTGGAGGCAGTACGAGGAGTGTCGTTGGTAAAGTTCTGCTGGCGAACGCCGACGCTCTGTGTGCTGCCGCTGCTCCACTTGTTGACAACGATGACATTAATTTGTGAGTGGAACTTATGCATCATTATACATGTGCAGTACTAGTGTGGCTTGCTATTCCAGCTGTTAGTGTGTCAGACTAGTGATCGCGAAATTGAACTCTAACTCGTTCCACTGTTGTTAGGTAACAGTTTGCACATATTATGCCTCTGCCATCAAGCAGTATAATTTGGTACCTGCCGGGAATGTAACTGCAGTATATGGGACAGGTATGGCCCTTGGCCCATAATATATCTGAGCTGTGGCTCACTGCCAGCAAGCTCAGGGCCTTGAAGTGGGGATGAGCATTGACCTTACAGTCACACAGCTGTGGGAGAGCTCCCTCTGGTGACTACGAATGACTTTGCCTTCATCTTCTACATGTGTGGGTGGTAGAAGTAGTTGTTGTTGTTGTAGTAATTGTTGTTTGATAATTTATTGTGATTAATGTTTAATCTGTGAATCAGTATTATTATTAGTTGCTGAGTTGTTAACTGACTGAATGATTGATCGATCAGATTGATTCGTTTTTTACGCGCGATAGCAGAATGCTTCACGCGTCTTAGCCATCGTCTAGGCGTCTGTCTGTCTGTCCGTATGTCTGTCACACTCGTGATCTGTTTTAAAACGGTGCAAGCTAGGATCACAAAATCTTCACCGTGGGCTGCCGCAAGGTCTGTAGTTTTTTTGTGACAAAATTTTGTGCCCCTAGGTTTGGGGGTTCCCCTCGAATGAGGGTGTCAAAGACGGGTACTCCCTAAAAGATGTTCTTTGGCCGTTACTGGCTCGTTTAGTGTGAAAACAGTTGCAGATAGGTACATAGATGCTGCTTATTATAAGCACTGGTGACAGGCTTTTTAGATTTATCAACATCGATGACCTTGAACGACCTTGAACTCCCTAAAAAGGGGTTTTTAGTGAATTTTTCGCAATTTTTGGATGCAGTACACAATTCAACACTGAATTGCAATGAAATGGCTCTAGATAGACCAAGACAACCTGCACATGAAATTTTCAGCACTAAACGTAGATTTCAGCAGTCCAAGTCCCGACCCTCTGGGTTCAAGGAGTCAAGCATAGGCGGGCATCAAAATGGCTACACCCCTAAAAAGTGGTTATTTTACCGCTGTTGGCTCATGTAGCGTGAAAACGGTTGCAGCTAGGTACAGACATGCTGGTTATCATAACAAGTTCTGGTGAGAGATTTTTAAAATTTATCAACATCAATGACTTGAACGACCTTGATCCTTCTCAAAAGGCATTTTTAGTGAATTTTTTGCAATTTTTTGATGCAGCGCACAATTCAACACTGAATTGCGACGAAATGACTGGAGATATACCAAGACAACCTTCGTGTGAAATTTTCAGCATTAAACGTAGATTTTAGCAGTTTAAAGTCCCAACCCCCTAGGTTCAAGGTCAAGGAGGCCAGCGCAGGCAGGCGTCAAAGACAGCTACCCCCCAAAAAGTGGTTATTTTACCGCAATTATTTTGTGTAGCGTGAAAATGGTTGCAGATAGGCACAGACATGCTGCTTATTATAACAAACAGTATTGACAATCATTTTATTGGTGTGAACGTCGTTGACCTTGAATGATTTGAACCCCCGAAATTCGGGTTTTTAGTTAATTTTTTTGCGATTTCCGTCTGCGTCACACATTTTAATAGTGAATTGTGCTGAAATGGCTGGTGATCGATTTGGACAACCTGCATATGACATTTTTAGCATAGAACGTACATTTTTAAGAATCTAAGTTTCGATCTCTCAAATTCAAAGAGTCTTCCATGCGGAGGTTCCAAATTTAAGTACTCTTTCAAGATGCATTAATATCTTACTGCTGTACACTGATTGCCAAAGTGGCAGGACCACTGCTATCGTGCTTCACGTGAGCTTTGCTCAAATTAGTTGTTTTATTTATTGCAGGGAAGACTATGAGGAGAAATGCGTGATGAACAACTATTTCGGTATCGGCCTGGATGCAAAGATTTCTCTCGAGTTTCATCAGAAGCGTGAGGAGCACCCTGAGAAGTGTCGAAGTCGCACAAAGAACCTGATGTGGTTTGGCGTGCTCGGAGGCAAGGAGATTCTTGCGCGAACTTACAGGAACCTCGAGCAGAGGGTTACTCTGGACTGTGATGGCAGACGCATTCCATTGCCCAACCTACAGGGCGTTGTTGTACTCAACATTCCCAGGTCTCTAGTTGTGGTAGTAGTAGTAGTAGTAGTAGTAGTAGTATTAGTAAGTAAGGAAATAAACAAAACGTGAATTTGTGTGTCACATCAATGCTGAAATAGTCTTTAATGCAGTGTAGTGCATGTACCAGTATTAGTGGTATAAGGTAAGGTGCTAGTTGTACTCGTTAGAATCCTGGTCTAACAGTCTTTTGAGAATTTTCTCAACAGATCTTTATGGCTCGGCTTCAGTGGCATTTTTAGCCTGGAGCTGGGGGCGCACTCCCAGATTTCAGTCTAGCACCCCCGGATTAGCACGGAACAATAATTTTCTTGACAGGGATTTACACCCGGCTGGACATTATACATAGTGTGCAGAGCGATATGAGAGTCTGCCAGTTCACTCGTTTGACAACAATTAACCCGCATGGCGTGCTTATTGTACGACATCCGGTCGCTGTGCAAATTCAAAAATATCCATGTACATAGCATCTCTCTGCTTTACACCTGCCCCATTTCACATAGCTAAATATGCCCCTGAATGTGCCAATGGCTTGAGAGTGCAGCAGCCCCAGATTTTGGGGGCCAGAACTGCCACCGCTCAGCTCAGTGTAATGATGAGTATGTCTAGAAGGTGGCACATAAACAAGTAAATAAATGCATGCTTTATGTAGGCCTGCTCAGTAGATAGAGCAGTGAAAGGTGTGCCGGCCTGTACTTTTAAACACACTGTTCAACATGACTGCCCTACACTGCAATGATCAGCGCTAATCTAAAACTGCTTTATCTATCCAAAGCATATAATTTCCACTTATTTATTTGCCATTTTGTACAGTTGGCACGCTTGTCAGATTAGGCTGATGTCTATTATCTCAACTGTGTGCGGTTTTGAGTGTGTATATGTGTGTGGTCTTGTATCTTTGTCTGTACAGCTACATGGGTGGCACTAACTTCTGGGGAGGCACGAAAGAAGATGATGTGAGTTTTACAGCGTTCTAGTTTCTGTACCAATAATGATAATTTAATGCAGGACAGTTTGTAAGCTGCAGTTGTAGTGGTTTGGATAATCTGTGCTGTGTATAAGAATACAGCATATAACAAAGGACTAAAAGGCAATGGATAAAATCTGTTAACCACACTGACAATATTATAAATTTTTTGAATTGCAACATTTATTGTCATACTAGGTACTGTTTTAGTTCAAGTTTATTCAAAAAATTGAAAAATATGAATGCATATACAGGAGTCAGTTTGCTGTTGCTGTAGTGCTTAGCACATAGGCCTTGATCTCAGTGAAGAAGTTGCTCTGCAATGAGCCCGGTTACTACTTGGATGGGTGATTGTCTGTAAACCATCTCTTTTGTAACTATCTACCCAGGTCAGCTCAGCCTTTATCCTTTTGTGTGGGTAAATCGAGTGCCAGCCTGCTGGGCTAGGGTTAAGGGGGGTGTCTAGCATTGCTGGAATTGCTTTTTGCAGTATAAGTGATTCTGCCTGTTTCTACACATTTTTCATAATGTAGTCTGTCATCTTTATGTCAAATTCGTGACCCTGCTTAAACCATTTAATGCATTTCGATGTCGTTTCACAGGGACATTTGTGGGGTCCAGTGACTTTGCTGCCGCCTGGCGAATACAAATGAGGAGCAATTTCGCCTTTTGCCAAATTATTTTGGTCTTTGTTAGCCATTTACTGTCGATGCTGTAGAACTTTGCCGCGACGTCGTTTGATGACAACATTCTGGAAGTGGTTGCAGTGTTCGGAAGTATCCAGCTTGGAATTTCCCGAGTCATCAATCTTCAACGACATCGAATTGCCCAGGTATGTAATGCAGCGTAATGCGGCCATCTTAACAGTTGTGTTAAGCATCTGCCATTACAGTTCTGTTCAGTTTGTTTGCTTTGTACGCTTTTTTAGTCTTGAAGTTTTGCTCTTGATCATGTCACAGATTCAAGCTTTGACTGATGCGCTTAGTGTTTGCATGCTTTTGTTTCTATGATTTGTTAACAGTGGTGCACTTACTTGTGTAGATTGGAGCAGCAGTCACAATAGTAGTAGCAGTTATTGTTGTAGTAGTAGTATTTGTAGCATTAGTTGTAGTTGTTGTTGGCTGTAGTGTCGTACAGTGAAGATCACAGTGAGTGGAACTGAGAGTATCCCAGTACAAGTTGACGGTGAGGCTTGGCTACAACAGCCTGGAGTCATCTACATCACTCATAAGAACCGTGCCCAGATGCTCACCAGACACAAGGTAGTTAACTGCTTATACTAAACTGTTTAAAACGTTCATTTCATTTTATTATACTATGGAATTGAAGATAGAAGGTAAGGTAAATTGCCGATAGTCAACAGCGCTTTCTCACAGCTCTGTGACTGATGTGAGTGGTGCTCATCTTCGTTTCCGCAGCTACGAGCTGGCATTAAGTGCAGACATAGCTCATTTGTATCGGCGGAGGGATATTCATCTCCCATATACTGCTATAACCTTCTTGGCAGTTAGGCCAGTACCAGATTATGCCGCTTGGTGACAGAGACACGTGTGTGAACAACTTGCCCAGAGTTGTTACCTGGCAGTGTACTGGCCATTTTTCTTACTTTTGTTTGTCCCTTTGGTTGGCGTTTGACATGAATTTGTTTTTGACCTTGACCTTGACCTTGACCTGTCCTTGATCTGTGTTTTCAGGTGTTTGAGGAGGCGTTAAAGTCGTGGATTGAGCGACAAAAGATGAGTGAGTCAGTCACGTCTACTAGTAAACAACATGATCTTCTGAGCCCGCTGGAGAATAACATTCTACTGGACTTTGTGGACGTTGCTGAGTCGCTTATACGCAGGTCAGCACTGTAACTTTAGTAGTAGTAGTATTAGTAGTAGTAGTAGTAAAAGTAGTAGTACAGCAGCAGCAGCAGCAAACGTCTTTGGTTTTTGAATGATATATGCACTGCAACACATTGGAACTATATTTGTCTGTGCATTTTTATGGTTCACTACGGTTTGAATAAGATTAAGCTGGATTTTGGTGCACAGTGTAAAATTGTCATACTTACTTTATTTAGTCATTTACTTGGTGGCCTCGGTCTTGTTCTTGGTTTTGGTCTTGGCCTCGAAGATCACAGGTCTGGCCTTGGCCTTGGAAATGCTAGCCTCAAAGTCATCGTAAAAAAATCTAAAGTCCTTTCCAAGCCTTAAGACCCAATGGGCGGAGCTGATCTCCATTTCCTTAGCCCTCAGCCAGACACCAGTTTCTACACTGCGAGGTTACGGATACGGGACTAGTCCATTGTGCAGTGTGCCTGTTTACATCCCGGCTTTCGCTGGTACTCATTGCATTTACCCACAGAGGGATGGCCAGGCTGAGTTGACCTGGGTGGGTGGTTGCATACCAAGATGGTCACCCATTCAAGTACTAACCGGGCCTGGTGTTGATTAACTTCGTTGATGCAATCAATGACGCTACCAACTGAGCCAGACCACCAGCGTCACTGTAGTAGTATTACTGGTGTGATATTGTGACAGCGTGAAGCTGGCGTCAATCTGTCATTCTCGAGTGGAACAAGATCTTCTACATCTGGCAACTCAAGCGTCCAGTTTCCTCGACAGACTCTATCCAGATGGACGCCTTAATCGAGTCAGTACCACTAGATCTACGTACTAGTAACAAGAAATTTGAGCTAATGGTCATGAGACGTGTGAAAGCCTATAGCAGTTCTTGTTTGCAAAGTGTCTTAGTCTGTCTTCAACCATTTCATCGCAATTTACTCTTGAAGTGTGCGCTGCAGCCGAAGATCGCAAAAATCGATGAAACCTCGTATTTTGGGAGTTCGGTGTCTTTTAAAGTCATCCATGTTGATACAACTAAAAAGCTTGTCACTAGTGCTTGTTATAATAGACAGCATGCCCATGCCTGTCTGCGACTGTTTTTATGAAAGACTGGCTAACAGCGGTAAAATAACGACTTTTACGGGGGTGTCACAATTTGATACTCTCGTGCACAGTTTTCCTTGAACCTAGAAAATTGAGACTTGGACCATCAAAGTCTACATTCAACGCTAAAAATTTCATGTGCAGCTTGTCCTTGTCTATCTCTATTGATTTTTGCTGTTGAAATGTGCCTTGCAGCCAAAAATCGACAAAAAAAATCCATAAAACCTCTATTTCTTTAAGGTCATCTAAAGTTAGTGCTCTCGGTGTTAATCAAAAGCCTGTCTGCAACAGGCTTCCTATCAGTGATTAATTGTAACCTAGGCCCTATCTCGCACCATTTCTGAGATACAGTGATCTATTGGCTAAAATTCGCAAATTTTCTTTGCCCTCCTCTCATTTAGCACCCTTGCTCAGTGTGACGGTGTGACCTTTTTTGAATTTATGGAAAAGCTTTACGGATCTTGAAACTCGAGTCTTCCAGGCAACCGACGATGAAGATTTGGTGATCCTAGCGTGCACTGTCTCTGACTGATCCACCAGTGTGACAGACAGACGGACAGAATTGCGATGGCTAAGATGCGCTACAGCAGTGCCTGTTTTTGCTCGTAATAATAATAGTAATAATAACTTGTAAAATACGTCGGACCAGTGCTGACTTATTGTGCAGCTATCTGCCTAGAGTTGTGCGGTCGTATTTCTAACCCAGTTCTTGAGCTGAAAATTGACACTGGCATTGCCCTTGATTTGGGGAATGTTTACATTATTTTTGTCTTTTTTTCTATGCATATTACATATTTTTATTGTATTAACGTTTTTCAGTTACTCCTAGTTTAAAATTTAAATGTTCAACTCTTTACCTGTCAGAGTATTATGAGGACGAATTTTGCTTAACTCAAGCTGCTATATTCACTCTAGCAATTTACATATGTGAGAACATAATTAACTTGTCAAATTATGGCAACCATTATTTTCTGGTAATTCGAGCAATTTTTAAACTTATTGGTCATCGTTTCAATCCTCAAGTTCACTCAGAAACGTAGTTACAAGATTTTCCAAGGACTTTCTGTGGCATATAATGTGAATATGAGAAAAGAGGTTGGGTATATGAGTTGAAAAGGGGATGTGCACATTTTTGTGTTGCATTGAAATAATTTTTCTCCTAATGGGGAGCGCAAGTAGATGGCTGTTGTAAATACACCTGAGAGGACTTTGAATACACGATTCACCAGTCTTGGGTGTTTTGTTGTTTTAAAGTCTGATTCATCTGAAGACATTGCCAACGTTACAGAGGTAATGTGTGGCGGTAGTAGTAGTAGTAGTAGTAGTAGTAGAAGTGGTTGTTGTTGTTGTTGTTGTTGTATCTGCTGTGATACCATGTGTGATCTTGTTGCAGTTCTTGCTTGCACTTGTTGCTGTTCTTTGCATGCTGCCCTCCTGCCTTGCCAGACTGCTTTTTGGTGTTCTTTGTTCTATTGTGCAACGGTCGTAATAAGTCACATTACAAATCTTGCCTGTGTGTTCATCTGTCCGTTCGTTCGTTCGTTCATCCGTCTCACTGTAAAAATGTAACAGAAACGCCTACATTGGTGTGAACTTTTTCCAGGTCAGGATTAATCGGTATTGCAATTTTTAGTTTAAAAGGTAGGGTCAGTGTTGCTCCATACAAATAGCTAGGACACGGCCACATTATAATTAGAGCTGTCGAAGCATTAATTTTTTAACGCATTAATGCACTAGCGTTAATATTAATTAATATTAATTTAGCGTTAATAGCGTTAACGCATTAATTAACGTGTTATTAACGCACCCAGGCCCATTGAGAAGGAGAGTAGGGGTCGTGATGTTTGGGGAGCTCCGCCTGTAGAATATAGAAAGTTAGAAACATTTTAAACGTATAATCAGCAATAAGTGGCATCATAGCTAGCATAGAAATTTATTAGCTGGTCGTCGAAATAATTATTTATTTACAGTAGTGATGAAAGGCAACAACATTACAGTTTAGTTACTTAAATTCATTTGATTGTCAAATAACTGCAGTTTAATGGAATATTGGAACTTTTGCTTTACAGAATTTAGTAAATTAACACAAATCTACGTATGTGCATTAATTTTTTTTGACGCATGTTAATTTTTAGCGTGCATTAGTTTAACACATTAACACGTTAATTAATGTGTTAATTTGACAGCTCTAGTTATAATATGTTGGCGCTGGGCTGACATATTTGCTTTTTACACCTGGGCAACAGAGTTGTCTTTTTTGTCGTCATTCAATGTTGTCCGTGTTGCTGGTAGTGCATGTTACACATGGTTGTTTGTGTCAGCGGTATAGCTTAATGTCAAGGTTGTTTGGCTTCAGCAGAGTTGCTCAACATCGCACTGGGTTAGTACTGACATGGGCCATTGCTGGCGAAGAAATGGTGAGTTCTGCATAACAGTAGGCTTTGTTATTAGGATATGGGACCCTCTGACCCTCCACATATACAACTGCTGGTTTAGGGCTTTGGAATCAGAGATGAGCAGCACTCGTATCGATCGCAGAGCTGAGTAGGCTACAAAGATAAAAAGATTTGACAGATTTAAAACTTTGTGCTAATGTATACAGTCAAGCTAGGCTATTAACAGCCAGCTGGCTTCTGGACAAAATGAAGGTTGAGGCTGTATCTCAAATGTTTGTTGTTTTGTAATGACTATATGATGTGGTGTGTTGTGCAGTGCGCATGTCGGGCACAAGTGTTAGATCTTGTCGATGCAGTCGGGTCGCTTTACACTGCGACACAACTGTTCATTGCTGATCACTCCAACACAGCGGTCAGTACTAGTAGGAGAGAATAGTACTGGTACTAAATTGGGTTGGTGGCGTGGCGTAGCGGTAACGCGTTTCATCCGATCAATGAAATTACTCTACGCCAGAGGCAGGGTTAGTACTTGGATGGGTGACTGCCTGCCGGCAGATAAACCATTTTGGTATGTAACCAGCCGCCTAGGTCAACTCAGCCTTCTATCTCTCCGTGGTAGGTAAATCAAATACCGGCTTATCTGGCTGGGGTTATGGTGGGGCGCTTTCACCTGTGTCAGGTGGCAGGTAACACTGTTGTGATCCCATATGGCAGGTGACGCTCCGTAGCTCTGCGATGGGCTTCCCATATCACCACCTTTAGCTGTTTTTAACCTTTAAATTGATCAATGGAGGGATGGAGGGATAGCATAAATATCTGGCAGACTATGATTTTATAAGCAGCAGCAACATTCTAAACTACTGGCTTTGTTTCCAATCAAAGTCTGCTGTTCTCATTAACATAGGCATGAAGACACATGAATCTGATTGTTGGTGATCACTAGGGCCCACAGTTTTCCGCGGAAAATTTTCCCAAATTCCGCAGGCCAGTTCGCAAAATTACGCGGCTCACTACAGCAAAATTGTCCAATTTTTGCGGCTTATGGCAGTCGTCCGTCTGTGCATAAACTAAGCTTTATTCTGTTAATAAACCAGTTTTTGGATGCTGGTATGGCGCCCAGATATGCTACCAACATACAAAGAAAATTATCGATCATTTTTTCTTTTCAAAAGTGCAATTTGTCAGTTAGTCAAAATTCCGTGGCAGTATCAAAATTCCGCGGGCAAGGGCAAATTTTGCAGCTCTGCTCGAAATTCCATGGCTTGCTTAAAACTGTGGGCCCTAATGATTACTGCCACTGCCACTACTACTGCTACTGATTGGTGTTCTAGGAGCTGAGGCCTGACATTGTGGAGGTTATCACTGGTTCAGTGTCTGCAATGGACGATGCTTTGCGGAAAGTCTATGACATCATTGGAGGACTTCCGCATTATGCCACACTCCAGCCACCACTGCGAGTAACTGATGTATGTCTTATGATGATGATGACTATTATTATTTAAAAAATCTGATTTAACGTGGCATAAAACATTTAAGGTTTCAAGGACATGGCACAATATACGTATATGCTAAAACCACATGTCGGTAAAAACGTAAAAAGTTCTAGGTCTGTTGGAAAAGCGTATCTTTGGATTTTTCTCGAATGATTGTTTTGTTGATGCTTTTCTGTTTTGATGGTAAGTAAGTAATAGTTTAATGCATATGTTAAACATATGTGATGCATGTTTGATAACAGTTTTCAAATCAAGCACAATTTAACACAGAAGAAGACAGTAATTTAGAGCAGATATTGAATTATCTACTGTAGACTAAATAAACCACAGGTACTGCAAAGACATTTTTAAAATTCTGTAGCGACATCTAGTGGCAAACAGAAATTGCTTTGAGGAAGGCCACAGTAGTTGCTTCAATGTAAACAAATTAGTAAATAAGTAAATCTGTTATTTCATGAAGTTGATATACCTTATTGTTTGCGGTTGTAATAAGCCACATTACGGCACTTGTTCGTTAGTTCGTCTGACTGTTGGCCATCCATTTGACCCTTTGCAAGGCTTCCACTTGATCCCTTAAATTCCCTAAAGTCTTTTTTAAACACTTGGTTTCTAATGTCCCTAATTCTCGAAAAGTGGTCCTTAAAGTCCTTATTTCTGTGCAATTTGTCTATTTTTTAACTTATTCTGACCACATTTTGCATTTATATTTTAACTAAAATGTACTGGGACACAGACACAGACTCTATAGCCAAGCTATGTGATGCACTGCCATTGTCAATTCGAAGTGATCAGGTGAAGGATGAGTGGAAACTTATGCATGCCACTTTACTTTTGTACATATCTTCGCCAATTATTGACCGAATTTTAAGATTATTTCACTGGCACACTCTGCAGACAATTGCGATAATGTAATTATTATAGATTTCACTACACCATAAATGCATCTCTACACTACTTTGTGAAATATCAACGAAATATGCATACATAACGATAATAGCAAACTAACATTTTGGTAAAAGTGGAAAAAAACACTACAGACCAGCATTGCAGTGAATGATCTGTATGACACTAGTCTGTGTGGGTATAACACAGTCTAGTGTCATACAAATCATTCATCGCAACGTTGGTCTGAAGCGTTTTTTATTTATCTAAATTTTTGTTATTATCATTAGTTTTTGCTTACATTTGTATTTCACAAGGTAGTGTACAAACACATTTACCGTGTGGTGGGATATATAATAATCACATTATTGCAAATTGTCTGCAGAGTGTGACAGTAAAAGAATTTTGAAAATCGGTCAATAATTGGCGCAGATATGAACAAAAGTAAACTGGCATGTTTTTTTATGAGCACAGTTTAGTTTGTTGTCTGTGTTTGTTTACGTGTGTTGCTAGGTTACGCCTTCTGATAGTTCTTGCAGTGAGTCGGGAAGTAAGGAGAAGTCACCTAGGCAAAGTCGTTGGACATTTATGAAAGCTGTTAGACACAGGCATAAACCACTACAACAACAGCACTGCAGCAGACCACATGGTACTACTAATCTATACCAACAACTACTAATGCTGCTGCTGGCACTGCTTTTTGTGCAACATTTTTGCTTTTCTGGTACTACGAGATCTGATCTACGGGTAACTGAATTTATATGATGGATTTCTGTGTTATTGGAGGAACAACTCTTATCCATCATCGCATGAATACTAAATTAAGCAGGCAGTTCACGAAAAACAGTACAATAGCGGATGGTAGCCCGGGACGGGGTTAAGCTATTCGTGTGATTTGTATTCGATTTCATTGTATGTATTGTTGCAATCCAGCTTTTTGGCTGCAATACTAATAAACGATCATTCATTCATTCATTCAAGCTAGAACAGGAAGGAGTTGAGTTACATTAGCTGTTTTTTAACTGATGTTCGTCCCTGTGAATTTGTGATGCTACTTGCGTGTCTGTTTTTTGAATCTGTCTGCATGAATATACAGGGTTGGCCAAAAAATGGCACCATTTTTCGTACACCTTATAATTTCACCAAATATTAACCGATTTTTTAAATTTTTTTACTCTCAGAATCAGGAGACAATTTTTAAAAAACTCGTCACTATAGATCCCACCACACCTCAAGTGTGTCGCTACACTACCTTGTAAAATGTCAGATGACGCACTCAAGCCGGCGACGCCACTGACCGGTTGCGTGATCAACGTTGATCAAGCCTGGTATGTGGCCCCAAAACAACCCAGACTTAAATCCAGTTGAGTATGCTGTTTGGGATGCCCTTCAACAGATGGCCTGTTAATTTTGACGATTCACGACAGTCGGCCAGCTAAAGAAAGCCATTGTCGCTGAGTGGGGCAAAGTGCCGTAGCATTTTAGTAGTTATTCTTAAGACACTGACATTTCACAAGGTAGTGTAGTGACGCACTTTGGGTGTTGTGGGATCTATAGTGAAAGTTTTATTGCAAATTGTCTTCTAATTCTGACAGAGAAAGAATTTTGAAAATCGGTTAATATTTGGTGAAGTTATGAGACGTACAGAAAATGGTGGCATTTTTTGGCACACCCTGTATGTCTCTACCTATGTTTTGAGTGTATGTCCATTTTTCCGTTCGGTGTCATTCCTTCAATATAGTTATTCCGCATCACGTGTTATACGGGATCACACATTGTTACCTGCCACCTGCCACAATTGAATGTACCCTGCTTTAACCCTATTCAGTCAGGCCAGTACTCAGAGGGATGGAATGCTGCATTGATCTTGGTTGTTGGTTATGTCCTGAGATGGTTTGCATGTCCGCAGGCAGTCACCCCTCCATTTCATAGCAACCTGACCACGAGTCACACTCATGACATCTTGATCGTAGTATATTCAACATCTCAACCGTTACATTATACGTCGTGTTTCAAAAAAAACCAGTCAAAATTGTTTTTGTCGTAACTATGTTAAATTTTCACCGATTTTGATAATTTTTGTCAGTAAGATGGCCAAGACGATAGAATTATGTAACATACACTCATTTTCCATTTCACCTAGTTTGTGTCATCGCACTACCGTGTGAAACACAGATGCTCCAATTTTGCATAATGCGGAGCTGTGGTCTCCAGTAAACGTTGTAGCAACTTAATTAAACACACAATAAATGAAGTGTACATCATTTTGCAGAAATGCAAGTTTGTGTAACAACTCGCTAGCAAAAAAATATCAGAGTTTATGCCCAAAGTGTGTCCAGCATACACGAACACAATGGTTTAGATGCAACGCCACTAGTTCATAGCGGAATCAAAGGTTGACTGATCAAATAGCATTCTCTCATCAATTAGACATGTTTTAAGCTCATCAGTCAGCTATTTTGTTTTCTGCCATTTTCACCTTAAAATATTTAACACCACAAAATTAATAAATCACGTGGTGTCCTCTGTTGTACTGATGATGCAAAAGTGAGCAATTGGGTACAAATAATCACTGGGAAATGTAACAATTTGGCACATCTGTGTTTCACATGGTAGTGCATTGACATAAATTAGGTGAGGTAGAAAATGAGTCCGCCTTACATAATTCTATCGTCTTGGCCATTTTTTGCCAAAAATTATCAAAGTTGGTGAAAATTAAACAAAGTTATGAGAAAAGCAAATTTGACTGTTTTTTGAAACACGGTGTGTATATACATCTGAGTGTCTGTCTGTTCGTCTGTCTTTAGTGTCTGACTGGTCGACGGATGAAGTGTGTTCGTGGCTTCATGACCTTGACCTTGCAGAGCACTGTAGCGCCTTCGTAGCTCATGACATCAGAGGTCGCGAACTTTTGACCTTGGGTCGAGCCGACTTGAAGGTATGACAGCAGCCGCAGAAATAATGATAGTAACATTATTTATTATTAGTAGACTCACTCTTAGTTATTTCTACCCCGTGGCCATCTTAAATAGGCTGCATTAGGTGTTTTGCCCATTTGTTAGTCTGTCTGTCCATCTTCCCTAGTAAGCCTTGACTTTTAAACACAAGAGATCTGAGCTAATGCTCATGAGACGCACGAGAGCTTATGGCAGTTCCTGTCCACAGCTAATATTGGTTTAGGCCTATCACTTCAATCTTCTGCGCCCAAAAATCGGGCAAAATCACTAAAATCCTCTATTTTCTAGGTTCAAGGTCATGCAAGGTCATCAATGTTGATACTGTTAACAAGCACGTTGCCATTGCTTGTTACGATAATATAGCCAAATTTTGGCAAAAAACCCAGGTCGTTCAATGCCATCTTATCTTAGATAAGATAGGGTACCCGCAACTTTAAACCCTCCTATAAATTCTAAGTTCTATTTTATAAATTCTAACAGCTATTCCTAAAAATACCCAGTTTTTTTTCTTCTTCAGTAGCTGTCAACATCATAGTAATCGGTGTAGTAGATATTAGGATAAAGCCAAAAAGGAACCCTATCCTTTTCTTATCCCCTTTTCTATAACTACAGTGAGTCCCCCAATTATGTTAAGGTGCCCCCATAATCAGTTGCCGATGATTGATCTCGTATTTTTTCGTTAAGATTCCATAAAACTACACTGTGTCTCAAAAAAAACCGGACCCCTATTACGTTTTGAAATAACTTTAACAAACTGTGCCTAATAATAATAATGATTAGCTGAGAAAATCGTCAAAAGGTACTACTGCATTTGGGGCCGTGTACACCAATGTGTGTACCAGAAGCCGGTGAAAGATGTGGATGAACTGAAGCAGCGCTTGGTGGAGGTCTGGTCTGGCCTACGGCAGACTGTTGTCGATGATGCAATCGACGAATGGAGAAGACGTCTCCGGGCCTGTGTTCGAGTAAAGGGACAGCACTTTGAACATAAAGGGACAGCACTTTGAACATCTGCTGTAACTTCTGACTATGATGTTGCTAATCAACAGTTCGTTCAACTTCAAACGTTGGCGTTATAACATTAATTGATTTTGTAACTGACGTTGTTGGTTCGTTGGAGTACTGCAGTGCAGTTGCCTCTACTGTTGGTGCCACAGGAAAACCTCAGCTGGTACTCTGTTCTTACAATTTCTCGCAAAGTAACACATGCTATTAAGTGCTGATTCTCTAACGATTATTTTTGTCAAAATCTATTGCTATTGAACCAGGACTGTTGGAGTTATTGCAAAAGGTAGCAGGGGTCGGGTTTTTTTTAGACACAGTGTAGTTGAATAATGAGCGTCCAAATAAGGCAATAGGGGCGAAGTCTGGCAGAACAGACACGCCCTGTTAGCTGATGGAAAACGCAGCTGTGGTCTCAACTGGTGGTGTCAGTTGGTACCCTGCTTCGATGGTGAGCTTAAGTTCGCTAATGAAAAACGTTTATTGTGTCAACACTAAGCAACATGGGGACATGAAATCAAGCGTCTTGTGATCCAAAAATGCAACCATTTTGCAAGCTTGGTGTGCTAGTGCACTGTCTTGCTCGAACGTGTAAAAGTCGAACTATCCCCACAGACACGTAAATGTCATCGCTTTGCGTGTTTTTGTAACTGTAACTGTAAAACTTCAACAATTTTCATGAATGAACCAGATTTTTCACCATTGGAGCAGGGTAGCAACTGACAGCAGCAGTTGAGACTATCCAGTTTGTACCCGTGACACATTATGACGTCAGCATTATGTCAGGACTAGCAAAGAATATTTAATCAATTGCCATATTTGGTTGCAATATTTTGAATTAGTATTCCTTCTGCTACAACTGGTACAAATTTTGTGTAAATTGATCATCATTTGAGTGAATTATGAAAAAACAAAAAGGGGTCCTTTTTATGAAACACCGCATAGATTTAGATTGGCCTCATTCAATAGCTCATCTCCGAAAACCCCCGGTTAGATGCAAAGATATTGTAATTGCAATATCTCTTATACACGCTGAGTTGATGCAATGACGTCATTGCTATTATGACGTGTGCATGGACAGACAAAAAAGTGATTACTTAAAAGTAATCTCCAAATATGTTCACTATGTTCACCTTGGCGGAGATAATTTAAAATTGCTAATGATAGTTTTTTTTAAGGAAATCCAAGATTTTCAATCAGTAGATTGTCATATCTCAGAAATGGTGAGAGATGAGGATAAAAAACATTAATAGTAATTTGCATAAGCTATGCGAAGTCCTCACAAGTATGCCTCTGACAAGTGACAATTGAACAGTAACTTACTAACTTTAGGCCTGCACTACACTTTACGTACCGGCCAGCAATCATATGAGATAGCTGGTTAATGACAAATCGACAACCTATATAAGAAAACTTCATACAACATATTTATGCCCATGTCTTGACTGCATCAAAATCCAAGACAATAACAGCATTGGCAATTCAGTATCTACATAAAGTGTCAACTCTGGACTAATGCTAGTTTCCAGCCTCCAAACTTGCACTTCTTAGACAATCAGCCACCTACCTGCCTACCAAAGTAACCCAATTTGACCCTACATGGCTTTAGCTCATATGAGGAGAAATAACTGAAATGTTTTATTATCCCAGTAGGACCCGGATCCATGCTAACAATAATATCTTAAGACTCAAGTTCATGGAAACCACAGTAAGAAACAAAAGCAGCTGTCTGAGAAATAAGCTATAAAATCTCATGCTTTGAGATTAAGTATTATCGCTAAACCGCACAACGGATGGTTGAACAGAAAAAAACCTGACTATAACAAAAAGGTAAACCTACCAGAAGATCCAGCATCTGCCTGATTGTTTACATCAGCAAGTTGATCCAGCAATCTACAACAAAAAATACATCATAGACAACAGTATCTGTGAATCAGATGCAACAATAAAACCAGCATTGTAAGGCACATCATTTCAGTACAACTGACTCTGCTGTGACGGCTTGCTTAAGTTTATCTTAAAGTCCAACATGCACAAAAAACGATGTTGGCTAAATATGTGTAGAATATAATGCTAATCAATAATACGCTGATCAGTTGAAATAAAAACATCGCTTTACATCAATTTCAATAAAAATACTGTTGTGCGAATAGAATGATGACGTCACGAAGAATGCTTTGTTTATAGCGTGCGAGAAAGTTAACACGTTATGAGCTGGCCGTAGCGTAGATGCAGCGTGCGCTCAGGTAGGGGAACTCGCATTCCAAAAGTGAAGGTTGGAATCTGTCAGCGATTGGTGCAACGGAAAGGGCATACAGTTGGCCTACTTTCGGTATGATAGCGACTTCTCAAAATGCAAGCGAAGTCTTTTCGCTTGGTACCGCACTCCACTGATGCTGCAAGCATTCAAATTCCATCAAGCGCTACATTGACGCTAATAGTTGTTTGTGACGTCAAACTTTCGTCACATTTATCCACATTAAACATTATTTTTACACTATAAAAATAGCACTGGCAACAGGAGGATTAATAAATATTGACAAATTAACATTCAATTAAGCCAATTAACACTTTATAGCAGTTACAAAAACTGATGTGACTTGAACTTTAAGTTTAGACCTGACTTGAGACCAGTGTTGCTAAGATTTTCAGTCTAATGTCGTAAGGCATATATCGCTACAAAGCGACTTCACCAAATTCACCAAATTCACCGAAGCCACCAGTATTACTGGCGGCATAAGTAAGCATAAGCAAAAACCATATAATGCTTACTATCCAAATAACTAAGATTAACCATGTGTACTTGATATAAACTTAACTTGCTCGGTACACTTCGCAAAATAAACCAAGATGAAACTAAACAGTTCATTTCCATCACTTTGTACATGGCTTTAGCTGAGTAAGTTAAAACTTGGTCTTGACTCAAAAACCAAACTTTGGTCTAAGAGTAGACTTTGGTTTTTAACCACTGATGTCTCGCGTAGCGTGAAAACGCTTGTATATAGGAGCAGACAGGCTGCTTATCATAACAAGAACTGGTGACGAGCTTCATAAGGGTGTCAAGATGACCATGATTGACCTTGAAACCCAAAATAAGCTGTTTTTGGTAAATTTTTCGCAATTTTTGGCTGCGAGGCACACCTAAAAAGAGTGTATTGCGTAGAAATGGCTGGAGATAAAAAAACAACCTGCGAACACAAACTGCTAAGGCTATCGCGCATTTCATGAGCTTTGCTCAAATTACTTGTATTCATACTATCAATCATATCATTATCATTATGGTACCCTTAGCTGCTAATGAGAGTAGGCTGCCAGAAAACAGCACTTTGACGTATACTAATGCCACAATGATACCAATCCAAGTTTAGTAATTTATTCTCAACTGTCGCTTGGCATGTCAACTAAACTCACTGAATGCTCTCCAAAGAACATTGCTTTCCATAACCAACACCAAACACTATGTCAACCTTACCATAACATTAGGTACACTTACGGTAAAAATTTACATTAGGTCCGCCACCCCAGATTGCTTCAGAAGTGACTGAAATAGGTACAATTAGTGTTGTTATGCATGTTTCAGACTAATTTAATTATGGGAAACTCAAATAATTGACTATTGAGACCCGAAAACAAAGTTCAGTTTTAACGTGAATTCCATCTATCTAAAGAGGGATTTTTTGATGGGGCCTACAAAGAAAACTAACAAGAAATTTGAGCAAAGCTCACGAAACGCGCGAAAGCCTATAGCAGTTCCTGTTCGCAGGTAATCGTAGTCTGTCTCCATCCATTTCGTCGCAATTCACTCTTTTGCAGCCAAAAATCGCCAAAAAATCAATATTTTTAGGGTTCAAGGTCGTTCAAGGTCATCGATGTTGATAAATCCAAAAAGCCTGTCACCAGTGCTTGTTATGATAAGCAGCATGCATGTACCTATCTGCAACCGTTTTCACATTATTCGAGCCAATAAAGGCAAAATGACGTCTTTTTAGGGGGGTGCCCCTCTTCGACGCCCTCGTTCGAGGGGAACCCCTGCATCCAGTGGCACGAAATTTTGTCACGATAAACTAGAGACCTTGGGGCAGTCCACGGTGAAGATTTCGTAATCCTAGCTTGCACCGTTTTGATACAGCTCACGAGTGTGACAGACGGACGGACGGACGGACGCCCAGACGATGGCAAAGACGCGTGAAGCATTCTGCTTTCGCGCGTAAAAACAAATGGGAAATTAAATCATAGAACTAGCTATAGAGGGGTATCAGATGTTTTGTAATGAACTTGAGGGAAACAACCGTGGTATAATAATATATGTTAAAGATTACTTAAATTGTAAACAACTCTCTCTCAGATTATTTGAGGAATATTCTTTTATTGCAGTTAGAAGGGAAAAATGGTAAAAAAATTTAACATAACAACTATATACAGATCACCTAGCAGTTCTCAGGATAATAATTCAGAACTGTGCAGTTTCATTAATGACGTTTGTAAACTTCAGAGCCATAAGCTCATAATAGGTGATTTCAATCTCCCAAATATTAATTGGAAGACCTGGAGTACATCAGGTCAACTAGAAATGACTTTCATTGACATATTACGAAAATTTTTTTTACATCAGTATATTGAAACTCCGACGAGAGCGAGAGGATCTTCAGTCCCTAATATTTTGGACCTTGTAATATCAGACAAACCGTTTATAGAAAACATTGATTTTAAAGCACCACTGGGGAAAAGTGATCATTGTGTATTACAAATACAATGTAAAATAAACCCCACTTGCAAACAGTCGCCGGAAAAATATGCAT
>Ga0209367_1001300_pt1 | contig 30142 bp, 7 predicted proteins | sample WorMetLIZISLAND2_FD_187412 | JGI IMG/M metagenome (GOLD analysis project Ga0209367, IMG submission 187412) | Marine gutless worms symbiont microbial communities from Max Planck institute for Marine Microbiology, Germany - Olavius geniculatus... ...
ACCCCCTCTAGGACGGAACCCCCCACCTATACCGGTTTAAAGTAGGACCGAATGGATGAGCGGACAAAAATATTGCACGCTGTACAAAACAGCCAAAAAATTGTGCAACATCCATTCCAAGCCTACATGTAAATAAAAGGTGCATTCATTAAGTTACTGTTCCCTGTGTGTGTGTTTCCCACTTAGCTAGATGGGCAGCAGTAAGTGCTCTGTTGGGCCAATTGTTGTCCACCACTTGTTGCGTTATGGCAGCTGTTATTTGCCAGTGTCATCTGATCGTCACAATGTATAGCCTATATTGTTGTCATTGCTTCAGTGGAAATAACTAAATAAATATAAATAAATAAAGTATATGTCGTGCGACAGTTGATTCAAACCGGCTAGAGTAGGCCTATATAGGCTATACAACACAGCAATGTTTCATTGGGCGGGGTTCGTTTAAATCTCTGCCTGCAGTTAATGCAAAAACGTTGCCACACTGCAATTTAGACAATTTTAAATTCACTTCATAGTGGACTGCAGTACTTATTCAATAATGTGGCTGTGTACATGGTATATAGCCAGCATGGCGAGTATAGGCTAATGCGGAGCATAAACACATACAATTATGTGCAAAGCGGGCCGATGTTCGCGGTCTCAAATGACGCAGCGGGACGTTGGTTGGTCTAATGAGCTCCCGGCGTTACGTAATCTGCAAGTTTCCTTCTTGAAACTGAATACTGTGCGTGACATTGTTTGAACAAACACTATTGCAGGTGCGTTCAGCAATCTTTACATATAGGTCTAAACTCTGAACGGCTTTCTGCTATTGCAAATGCTGTTCCTAAGCCCGGGTCCAATAAAATTCTATTCGAAGTGAAACAAGTTGGATGTGGTATGAAGCCGGCGGTTAAAAACTCAAGATGTATGTGTCTTATGCTCTTGAACTGTCTCAGTTCACGTGATTTTTGGGTGTTTGTTTTACAACTAAACAGTAACGATGTCTGACTGTGTGGTTCTTTTTTCATGCCATTTTGTCTGAGCTTTATGAACTCACACCGCATTTATAACAAAGCTTTTTGTTTCGTTTCTATTTTACTTTTTAGCCCCGAAACAGCGTACTGTGCAAGGCTATAGGATTGATATCGTATAGGCCTACTCATATACCGAATTTGAACTTACCGCGACTTTAGAACTTCTTTCAAGCATGCGCTACATGCATGCACGGGAAGAACGGACAGAAGGAAGGACAGACATCAATGCGCAATGCGGCTTCCAAGTAACAGAGGGGTCGCATAATGAACGCGTGTTTGATTGGACTGCATCGGCATCAAAGTTAGCCATATCTTCGTTTCGTCGCATCTGTCCACGCATTTTTCTGATTTATTTCTTTTCATGCTTGTCAACTCTTGTCTAACGATCGTTTTTTAAGCGCAACAGCAGCTACTGCTGTATAGCGCGTCTTAGCCATCGCAATTCTCTCCGTCCATCCGTCCGTCTGTCCCTCCGTCACGCGGGTGGATCAGTCAAAAACGGTGCAAGCTAGGATCACCAAATTTTCACCATCGGCTGCTTGGAAGACTCTAGTTTCAGAAACCGTAAAGCTTTTCCATTAATTCGAAGGGGGTCACCCCGAACGAAGGCGCTAAATGATAGGGGATAGAGAAAATTTGCGATTTCCAGCCGATACGGCGTTGGCAGAGCAAGACATGTCACGCCCTCAGGTGAGTGAGTACAAGTAAAACACTACAAATAATTTACCACCGGTCGTCTGGCGCCTCTGGCGACTGATTTTGTTTTAGGCCTACTGGGCTTTCAAACATGCACACTTTTGCGTTAGCAGGGTTTTCTTGTCTCAACTTCTTTTTCACATATTGTATAATATTTCTGGTATTATTTCGACACTCCACTAAATGGCAGCATGATTTAACTAAGCTTGCATGTACTGATCACATACTGAGACAAAGCTAAGTTGTTACACTAATGCTTTCGAACACCGTCTAGCAACACAACTATAAGTGCATGGAGTTTTGCAATATATCGCTGAAATGTGAAAACGGGACCCAGATGTATTCATATCAGAAACATTTTATGTTAGGTCTGGCAAATTTTTTCTTATGACTACTTTTTTTCTTCATTAAAATGTCTTCCACTTTCATGACTCATGAGAGAGCGTCAGACGCAAAGCACCCCCTGAAAGTAATGTCAGTGCGCGTGACGTCATCGTTCTTATGATGACTGCGTCGTCATGGTTACAGCATCAACGCAGCAGCAGCAGCAGCAGCTGTTGTCTAGCAGAGCAGCTGCAGTCACGGCCAGCCGAGCAGCGACTGTCAGGCGACGACCAATCACGTCGTTCGGCGTATGAATATGAAGCGGTGCGCCGATCTGCTGGCGTTATTGGCCCGGCGCCGCGCACCGACCAATAAAATAGAATCATACCTGAGCTATGATAATAGCGCCGGGCTCGATTATCAAAGCGCGGCTGTCAATCAAAATCGGCGGCGCGGCATGATCAGTAGCAGCCTAGCAGGCAGGCGGGCGGGCCGCGGTCGCACGCCACGTGAACAGCTGTTGACTTCCTGCCGGCCGGTGCCGCAGCTCGCTGTGTGTGAGAGATATTCTATGAGAACGTTGTCAGACGCGCTCAAGTTGTTTATGACGAGCCGTGCAGCCAGTCCGCTAGTCACACACGGCTGATGCGGCTCTGTGAGCGTGAGTTTGTCGGCTCACACTCGAACAATTCATTTCATAACTGTGTGCACGCCGCGATCACTTTGGTGTTTTAACTCGGCGTCAGCCTGACGGACACACGCCTGTGTTTAGCGAGGCTATTAGAGCGGTGAGCGAGTCACGTCGGTGGTCACTCGGCCGGGACGTTATGGAGGATACTGCGGTGTTGGACGCGTCAGCCACAGCGGCGTTGAGTCGGCGCCGGAAACAGTCGAGACCGCGACAACTGGCTTCGTCCCTCGACAGCGACACATCCGCCGACAACCAACCAGGTCTGACGAGTGCTTTGCGTGTCGATAACATACGTGAAGAAAATTGTAAAGTTAGTTTTTGAAGAAATTTAAGTGTAGCTCTTCTGTGTTCGCTGTCATTATGGTTATAATTTTTAAACGCTTAGTGATTCAAACAGTGAAACCCTTGTTTCGTGTGGAGTCAGTCAGTAAAAAATTTCTAAAAATAAGATGTTCTCCACCCAGACCTATAAGGTTACGGTCGGCGAAACGTCCTAAAGACTCTCAGGAGCAAATTGGTAAAATCGCTAATTAAGTAACTTGGTAAGTTAAACTATCAAAGTAAATTTTTTGGGTGTTTTGGGAAATAAACGTCGCAAAATTTGCTGCCCAAATAATTGTCTGTCTTTTCGCAAGCGTCCCATGTTAATGGTATCAGAAAGGGGATTCCGTTAGAATTGTACTCACTTGCTGGTGAAAAATTCAGAATTCGCCGCCTTGTTCCTGAGCTAATGAGTGAAGGTGTTAAGAACGCGCTCATTGCGACTAAAACTGTTAAGTCAGGTCTTTACGTTTTCTTATTCATTTGATATTGCTGCAGACTGGAACTCAGAACTAGCTTGCGGAACTGAGGATTCTTTAATTTTTTCCAAAAGACGTTGGAGCTCTCGGTCTTATACCGCCCGTCGCCCGATGTTTCCGTTGTGTTTGAGAATGACGAATGAAGAACGAATTAGACGGTTGATGTTCACTACATTACTTTATTGCAATGTGCAGATCTTTCCTTACAGTATGACTAATTACTCGCTATAGCTGCTTGACCATTCCGGACTGGCTGGCGAACGCGTGGAAAGGGACCTCCCGCCTAGCAGGACAAAGCGTTATATCCGGTCCACTGATAACGCGATAGATGCATGACTGTACGTCCGATGATGTAGACCTCGTCGGACTTCTTCCTTTTAGCCTATGCTTTATTGTCCAGCCGTCGACTGCAAGTCCAGTGCTCTCAGCTAGCCAGTATGGATTGAGAGTGTTTGGGCAATTGGGCGTTTTGTAACATGAACCCCGTCAACCGTTCGTACAGTTTTCAACTGCGTCGTAACGCTAAGGATATTGTGTTTTTGCCGCTGTTTTAGAACCTGCTGGGCTTAACAGTGCAGCTTATAGCCACGTTACAGACTTATGCGTCTTCATCATCTCCTGCATCTCAGTTTGTTCTGCGTCTTGTTCACTGGAGCTGGAGCCTGTTGATTATGTCTTATTCTCTGACTTCCATATTGTAATGATGGAACTGTTTACGCTATGTGCACAGAACTGGTCGATTTCGTGTCGACTGAAAGCACTGCATCCGTTGAAGATTTTCTCCCCAATTGAACGGTTGGGGTAGAGTGGAGTTTACTGGGCGCCATAGGAATACATTGCGCCTATTGTTTCACATATATACCGTATAACTACCAATAGGGTTAGGATTAGGGTTAGGGTTTAGGGTTAGGGTTAGGTGTATTCCTATGGCGCCCAGTAAACTCCACTCGTCCCAACGGTTGAACCGCACCCAGACCGGAGTCGAATATAATAGGCTACTGCATGCATACATACAAACGCGACAGCTATATACACGGGTGCACGTATAGTTAAAACAACGGCCTGTCAGTCGGCCTGTAATATACTGACGTCGTTGTTATATGGACTTTGACAGCGACATCTGTTAGTCTTCATGGTCGCGTTACGAAGAAAATTTGAAAGCGAAGTGGCTGCCATACAGCTCTGCGGCCAACGATCGGCGACTGCTACAGTGTAGGCCTATATAGAGCCTACTAGAGTCGTTCTGCAAGACGGTGTGAGATAAAGACTGTAAGCTTCGGTCCGACCACCTCGGCACTACGGTGACCTGTTGTTTTAGAACGCAGGGCCGCGGTCATCGTATAGCGTGACCGTGGCTCGCACTGCGTATAAGATAGCCCGATAACACCCACTTTGTCCGATAAACGGGACTCCATGCTAACGAGAATGCTAACGAAACCTATGCAGGCAAATGTCGACTAACACGGGCATGTGCATGCAGCCATGGAGACAAACTGCTACAGTTATTAGTCAGACTTATTATGCTTTAATCTTTCAGGAAATTTTTGAATACGTCGTTTTATGTAGCCCTTGCTAGAAAGAGTTCTCGGAAATGAGGACGACGAACGAGTAGGTCACAATTGCGTGTAAACACTGTGAACAGATATAGTCTAGTAGTTAGTTGGCGTTAAAATTAATAACAATTTCATGCTTTCAGTTAGCTTTCTGTCTGTTAACACCGGCACAACTAACTACCGGCAGGGCATATGTCTTTTTGGATTGATTATTTTTTTGCGAGGCGCATGAACTGGTCATGCCTTAATCTGTTAAGACAGCTCGTTAGCATTTAGAACCCCGCACGTTTTGTCGCAGTTATTTACGATTCATTTACATATATGCAACACAGCGGCGTGCATTCGTCCGTCACGCCAGCAGCAGCATTTCACAAACACGTTTAATTTAACATTCATCGTCGCTCGCTGCTGTGTGTATGTATGCCCAGTCGCCATGTAATTTACTGCCTTAATGTCGCTGCGTCCGCGCCGGATTTAATGGCGCACCGTTTAATTATATGCACGGCCAGGTCGAAATACGATATATTAAGAGTTCGCATATACATTCAACGTTTCCACGACTGTCTGTGCAGTGTAATACATGCGTGGAGCAATGAATGGGCCGCGCTGTGATAGCAGGCGCGCCGTCGTGACGTGTCAAAGGGGTATGGACGTAGATATGGCAGCAGCTGTGGAGAGCTCTGAGCACGAGAGTTGGGTCTGGAATTCTGGTGGATTGTATGCAGGACGGACAGACGCTCTCTGGGCCTGGCTCTACGTTACGTAACCATCGGCTCTCCGACAGCTGCGCACAGTTGTGCTGCGTGCATCAAAACGAAATGAAATTCTGCGTTATATAACAGCTAACCACACGCTAAGGCTGGCTAGTTATGCATGACGCAGCTGGCAGGACTGCGTGGTGGTCAGTTGCGACAAACACTCGGCGGACTCCGACAGTTTTAATTACGCTCGCAAACGGCGCTGCCAACTGACGAAACGTATGAACGAATAGGCCTACCTCTTGGTTGTTGTCAAGCACGCACCTGCTGACGTCACGATGACGTCACATAAGACGTTTATGATCGGCTGTTTAGCGTGATATTGTGTCTGCATGATGAGGCATCTCCGGTGGTTCTGAGTAATACGAGTGCTCCTATGCACTGCAGTACTTGAGATCAGGCTGACTACAGGCAGCCATTCAATACCTGACACGTTTTATGACATCCGTGTCAATCTTACGCCGTACGCCCCAGGCTGCGAACTCTGTTATCTCGGGGGAATCGCACGTCCAGTTTCATAAGCTAGAATTAACGACAAGATGAAATAAATAGTTTCTTTCTGCTCAGCGAGACGCAGCTCTGCCGCTGTTTGCTCCATAGCAGTGTCGTAAAGTTGTCACGAATGAAAATCGCCGCCAAGTCACGCGTGGCAGATCCATTGTGCTGATGTATAGTTGTGTTCACTGTTCAAACAGCTAGTTGTAACCTATAGAGTTGGAATTTATTAAGAGCTGTGGATTGATTGGAACTTAAGAAATGAGTAGAAGTCGATAACTTGTTTCATGAAATTTTTATGGGTGTTGAGAGCAGTGGCGTCATTTCAGTAAATCCTTGTGGGGTCTCAGTCTACATAACGTATTGTTCTGGCAGCAGTGGCACTATTTTAAATTTACAATTTACAGGAACAAACTAAAATCATAAATCTTTGGGGTCCATAGACCCCTGTAGCTCCCCCCCAAATGACGTCTTTGGTTGAGGGTGGCCGAATTATGGAGTTATTAGGACAAGTTTCTCCTGGCCAACTCAAGCACGGTGGATCCAGAAATTTTTTTTTACATCATTATGTAGGTTTGTATTTAACACAACGATTAAAGGCTACTGTATGCAGCCAGTAGTAAAGCAGTTGTTTTGCAAGGTTTAACTAATTTATGGTCTTCCACAATAAGTCACTTTGTATCTTTATCTTTGAAGCTGCATTGGTGTTTGGTGCGTGGGAATGTGTAATTTTTAAAGATGTAGGGAGCTTAATGCTTTTATGGTAGAGTGCAGAGACATAAGCGATAATTGGAAGTGACTTTTACATTGCTCTGGCATTGCATGCCTGAAGTTATATGACGCTCTTGTTGAGTGGTTTGCGTTGTGTCTTTCGCTTCAATTTGCTGTTTCATAATCTATGCGATTTTAATTATTAAAATGTGCCCCGGGAGTGTAAATATGAAACCGTTCTCTTGTGTTTGGAGGACAACGCCCAGTCTGCAGTGAACAAGTGCTTTGTCTGTTGTGGTTTTTTTACTGTACAATAACTCACTCGTTATGTATTAAGCTTCTGTTGACGCTGTAAGATCTGCGATTCACTGACATTCGCCCCCTCTCCGCGAATGGAAACGTCTCTTGGACAATTTTCCCCTCAGACAATTTCCTCCTGAAAATGTGCTGTAGGTCTGTTTTACACAAAAACTTTGTTAAAATTAACGTTCATAAATTGCAACTTGTTTTACGTTTGTAGTAGTGTAATGAACTTCCCTCTTCTGTAATCGACAGTGCATTTGCGTCGACTACAGTGAAGCAGCTTCTAGAAAATACAGTGAGCTATACCAGAAAATGTCGCTTAACTATATTGTTAGTCGGATAAATGAACTATCGAGAGCGATATCGGGAGATTTTTTGTTTGTGGGGTTATTGTTCGGGGAGGGTATTAGCTCTGCTGTCTGTGGGGGCTAATTAGCTCCGCGGTAGCGGGCCATAGAAAGTTTAGGGGAAGACACACTCAATACTGTATACAATTCTGATTAGATTCTGCTTTATTCTACACAAATGTGAAGCGACTGTGTTCGCTTCCACGTCACGACAGCGACTGACAATATAGCGATAGCTGCCGAGTTGCTGCCTGAGTTAATTAGTTGGGTCTGCTCAATGTTAAACTACGTCATCTCTTACCAATAACATAACGTAGTCCTGTCAAGGGTGAATATTTGGATATTGTGTTCTGCGTTACTGTTAACTGTTCCTGCAGGCTAAACTCTATGCAGACGACTTGCTGAAAACATGTGATTATTTTTTTTGTTAAGTTCAATTAGCGCTGTATTTCGTCTGTGAGGATAGGCGCCTATCAGTATGTTTTTGACCAGTCTTGGTGGAATTCGACCTTAATGTTTCTTTGCCGGTAGATCCGAGAGAGCAAATTATGAGCATGTAATAACGAGTGCAGTTCAGTCAGCGGCTCAAGTTATGTTTTGATGTTTTCGCTGCCGACGCTGGCGCACATAAACATCATCAGAACGCGTCTGCTACTATTCAGTTGCCGACGACGCGAGTCGGTCCGTTATTGTCCATGGGCTGAGTTGCAGTGCAGGAATATATTACACTAAGTAAGTACGTTCGTTCATGTTTTTAATCTCGTTCACAATGCATGCAGCTTTGAAGTCTAGTAGTAAACTCTACTGTGATCCGCTTTCACGGTTCGTTGCAGTATATTCGCTGTTTTTTGCTGGCCAGAAGTTACAAGAAGCATGCATAAGTTTCTACGATATAGACCATACAGTGCAAAAAATTTCAGCGTGCGTCTAAAACTAACTAGTAACCAGTTTAGTCCGTCACACAAAACCAACCACTTGAGTTAAAGATTAAAAGAACTGAAAAGAAAGTAACGACAATAGCGGACAGACGCCATATATTTGCTGTGCATGTGCATCGTTAGCGTTGTACTGCGGTACTATGAGCTGTTTGCTAAATGGTTTTTCCTGTCGCGCTGTTTTAGTCGACAACAAAATACTTATTTGGTTCGAAGTCGAACGTACGTTGACATTGCGCCATGATGGAACTATGCTGTTGCTGTCAGTTGCCATGCAGAGCTCATAGAATTGTAAACATGTTGTCCCATACTTCCGCCAAGAAAATGACTGTAGACGATCCTACGCTTTAGTATGATTGCATAACAAAAGAAAATTGTCAAGCCTTGCTCAGTGTTAAGTACTGCCCGCTGGTAGCCGCATAGCCGGGGAGTAATAAAGTGGCGCCATCTACCGAATGATATTTCGTGACTCCAGGACGACTCGTTCAAGCAATATCATGTTCGCAAAAACACGCAATGAACTCATGTAACCTTGACTTTTTTCTATGACCTTGATATTTAATTGAGTTCTAGAGGTTATCATGTTTCATGTTCGTGCAAAATTTCGTCAACCTAAGTGCAGTGGCTCATCAGTTATGGTGTTGACAATGGTTTGACGATGCTGAAAACAATTCTGCCGTCGCTTTCAAGTCGTAAAAAGCATTGTTTCATCGTATTTTTTGTGAATACGCTTGGCTAGAAAAATGCAACATTGTTGCCGTAAAGTCGTAGATGACAAATGGTTCTGGAGCGCTAATAACGCAGAGCAGGCATGCGTTCACGGCTGAAACGTCGTCATAGTATAAGCTATGTGATAAGCGCCGCCGCGGCAGCGATAAGACATGGCGTTTGGTGGGAGACTAGCTGCACTGTAGGTGGTAGTGGCAAGCGACAAGGTGTGTGATGGTATCAGACGTCGATGACCGACAGTATCCAGATGTACCTCCGTCCACCATGTCCACTGCGATTTCGTCAGTCCTGGGTCCTCCAGCCACCCACGATGTTGTCGTCAGTGCCGTCAGTCAGTGTTTATGACCACATTTCCCTCTCAGCGTATTTACGTTAGCAAATGAAGCCGTTACGCACGGACGCACATTCAGCCCGCCAGTTATGACTTCACAGCGTGATGTCTGGGACTTTGCGGCTCTGCGTCGTCAGGTAATTGCTATAGCGCCGCTTATACACAACTCGTGACCAGCAGCGCTTTACAATCCTTTTTTCAGAAGTGCCAGCTGATTGGCGTGAGTTCATTATGCCGTCGTCCATTGTTCCCTTTGAAGGTGGTGTAGGCCTGTAGCTGTTTGTTGAAACCCATCGCACAACTACTGAACGTCACCTGCCGTATGAGATCGCAGAGTGTTACCTGCCACCCAACACTGGTGAACGCGCCCGACTTAACCCCAGCCAGACAGGATGGTACTCGATTTACCATACCCTCAGCCATGGACTTCTCAATTGAGCGGTCCGTGCCTCAGTACACCGAAGGGATGAAAGGTTGAGTTGACCTTGGTGTTAGTTATATACAGAGATGGTTCATCTGTCCGTCGACAGTCACCCATCCGAGTAGTAGCCACCTGATAACGACCCGACCGGGAGTTGAACCCACAACCTCTCGATCGTCAGTCCGTTGTATACCCTACCGTTTCGCTACCAAGCGAGCAATTGCCAGTCGTCGCTACAATTAGCCATATAGCCTGCTAGGTCTTTTTTTCCAGTGGAACGTTAACTACTACCTTTCTCGTTACGATGAAAATAGGAGGATGAGTTGCTCTATAAGAAAAGACCTCTGCTTAGAAATGATTCGGGTGAGCGTCGAACTGCTTAGGTGCGAATCCGATGCTCTACCATGAAACCATGAAGCACCTCATCAAAATGATTCTTGCGTTTTTTGAAGACATTTTACTGAATGTTGTTCTGTCGTTCGAATATGGAAGCAAACTGACTGATGCGATTTGATAGCCTATTTGTAACATACGACACGACAGAAGCCACGAGCGTCGCGGTTTGACAGAGCTTGTTTCAACTTTGAATCCGCGTCATTCTTCGTAACTTGACGTCGCATAGCTGGAAGGCGAATAATTATTATACGGTAGCGATAGATCTGCTGCAACTGAAGTGTGGTAGGTGCGAGTTTAATTGTATACCGCATCATCTGTGTGCACGGTTGATTAATGATAAAACGCGGTAATCCACTGGGCTTGTAACCGATCTGCAGATGTCGATTCTGTGGATTATTGAAGATCGCGTTGACGTGTGACGTCCGCATTAGGTCCGCGCTTGTAGCCGGCGGAGAATTAGCGGACGGGAGTTCAAAGCTATCTGACCACCGCCGCCGCTGCAATGATGATGATGTCGGCAACTGGGCATCAGATGTTGCTTTTGCTGGTCCGGGCATGAAAGAATGATCTCAGTGACCGCTACGTGCAACACTCAGCGAGGGCATGGACGCTCCTTCCACGTGGCGTCGATGAAACTCGGCCGGCAAGGCTTGTGCTCTTCTAATAACGACCCGCACCTGTTGACGGAAACGCGTCGTGAACCCCGCCACACATCAAACCAGCCGTGTATTAACAAGCGAGCCAGCTAGCCGACAGGTGCCCCATTATAGGATTGACCCACAGAAAAGTCTCCCCCGGCTGACAATTTACCGGTAAAAATTCGCTCCTCCCGGCGGCCGCCCGGACAAAGCGGATTTTTGCCGGCAAAGTGTCGGCCGGGGGAGACTTTTGTGAGGGAGGGCGATCCTATAATGGGGAGAGACTTTTTGTGGGCCGGTAATATTTTAATAAGGGGGCGACCGGCAACGTATCAATTCCCTGATTCTTTTCCCTGGCGGATTTTCGTGGGGGAGACGTATTTATGTGACACCGGCGCAGAGCCGTGACTGGCACAGGCCGGGAGAGACATCAACGTGTGCGGTCGATGACGTGATGTCCGAAGCTTCTTCAGCGCCGCCGCACCGGCCGCGATGATAGCAGAGGCGTGGGAGAAGATGCTCCGTTCGTTCCTCCCTTCATCTTGCCAATCGGACGCTGAATTTATGACTGGCTAGTTGAATTGTCCGACGACTGGCTTGCATTATACCCGACCGGCCGGTGCGGCTCGCCCCGTTATGTCGTGAAGAACCAGTGCGCGCGGGCTGGCGAGTCGATGATCGCATCCAGATTGATGTCGGAACGTCGGCGTGATGAGAGTTCTACGGCTTCCGTCCATCCGACGTGCGTCTTCTTCGTTCTAGCTGCTGAGCCGATCCGTCGTCGAGCGAATCCGACTGTCTGCGGCTTCGGCGGCCAGCCGCGCGTGCAAATCAAGACCGGAATTATATATCTATCTTATCCATCGGTGAATGCGTCTAATATGTTTGTGATTAGTCGGGGCTGCGGCACGCGTGTGAGTGCACGGCGCGTGTGATTCGTGCTCGCCAACAATCGCGTCATTGATGGCGCTCGCTGCTGCTGCTGCTGCTGAGTTTATGGCATGCGTCCGTTATGTACACGCACGGCTGCTGCGCACTCACTCGTGAAGTTGCGGGCAGCAAACTTCGCACAGTTGACTGCTGCAAGAATCCCGTCAGAACTCTACATGCCAGCGTAAATACCAAAATGCAGCCATCGTCTTAGTAACTCGTTCGTTCTTTCATTCATTCATTGTTAATTAGATAACCTATAACTTTTTTGGAACACAAAAGGAGAACAAATACGCAAACATTTTAATCGCAAATCTGTTAGTTACAAAAGAAGTACACCGCCTGCTCAAGAAAATGTTACACAGTTTACGAGTTTCTGTGTTCGGTGGATGACAGGCTTTTTTTCAGTTGGAAAGAGCGAAGGTTGAAAGCAGCAGACTGCTTAGTTTGGAAATAACATGAAAGATGGACGTTTCATTTGTGAAATGGCACTGAACGTCGGATACCTGATATCATACATAAATGGTAATGATGAAGATGATGATGAACGATAGCCGTGCAATTGAAGATGAATTCTACACAGGTAAATGACTGACTATCAATATTATTGCAGGTCCTGCTGTAGTCGTGTGATTTCAACCCGGTGGCCGTCCATCTCTGGATGGTCGTTGGCTTTCGGCTAGCACATGGTGCAGGCATTAGATGCATGGTGTTGGTGGTGGCGACGGTGTGGAATTTACGGCCGTAATTACACGTTGCCCGGCTGCGCCCGGCGCGCCCGTCTTATGATTAATGTCGACATGGATTCGGCGCTCAGCGTAATGAGCTTATAATGTGTTGTAGTGCTCGTTCGCTCGTTGCTTCATGGTGCGTTTCCACTGTGCCAGTGCTGGCTGGTCAGCGTGTAGATTGACCATGAGGCTCTGCAGGACCTGTGCCGACGTGACGACGACAGATTACGATGTGCCATCACTCGAACAAAGACTCATTGTCCAGGAGACCCGCCGTGAAGCATCCTGTCTTTTCTTTCAGACTCTCTCTATAATCTTTTCCTGCTCTTATCACAATCGTTTTTTGAGACATCGTCTACAAATGTGTGCATATTGCACAAGAAGTATAAGTCGAAACGGTCAGATTGTAAAAGTGTCAAAATGTTGCATTTTTTCTCTTCTATTGGCAAAGTACGACTAATTTTCAATTTAGTCGTTGACGTGACATGGAAGCAAGTGTGGCAAGTCATTGTTTTATGACGAAGACCGTCAGACTGTCAGAGACAGTGAGCTGAAATGCGCATAAAATGATGTAGGCCTAAAAGTAAAATTATATCGCAAGCTGGTAAGAATGCAATTTTTCGTAGCGTTGATGAATACAGCTCGAGGTGGTCTCCTGACTGAGACGTCGTATATTTCACGTAAATGATGAAAATATTATCGGTTGTATATAACTAAACGTGAATCATTAGGTACTAGATTATTCGGCGAAGTGATGTCCTGTGAATGGTTCGTATGCAGGCCCTTACTTTGTCTGTACGCTTTTCCTAAAGCACGTTTAGTATTACTATGAAACATAATAAAGAGAGTCATAAAAACGGTCAAGCGAAGCCATGCACATATACGGTGCGCTAAGTTAGTCTGTCCGTTTGTTATACTTCGTTCTATTGACATCGACTGTCATACCTTAACATGCTGGTGGCAATTTGGCGAATTCGATGAATAATACTGAAATTATGACTTTTCTCAAAAGATTAGAGCAACAAAAACTAACTTATACCGAGACGTTGGACTGAATCACGGATTTTCAGTCGATGTCTGCTTAGTCAGTCGACATTAAACGTGTTACCAGTTTATGGTATATAAAAAATCCAAGCACCGCGCACGTAAAACATCTTAATAGCTTTTCCAGTAGCGGTGATGAGTCTATAGTGATTTTTTTATGTATGTTTTCAGCGTTTGTTGTTGGCGCATTCATGCATGCGGAACATATTATATAACGTGCTTGTAAACTATCATTCTATGCGGTGCTTTGCGGTCGCGTAATTGTCACGCGGCGTTGAAACAGTGTAATATATACCGCGGTCATAATTTTATTACAAGAGCGTGTCGGTCGGCGCGTCGCTGTTTGACTGGTCATAATTCATATTCACATTACGCGCCATGACAAAAAGTCCATAAAACGCAAGACTGCGCGCGCCTGGTGCTCGAGAGCATGTCGTCGTCATATTATAGTCTCTGACGCGTTTTATTTGTATTTATTTGTCGTCGTCGTCGTCGACTGCCCTCTAACTGCATGCCTTGAGACGCTAATGGGCATATGTGGACGCCCTTGTCTGAAACTGGACAGGATAGGCTTTTGTTCTGTACATGCAGAGTGCAGTTTTTACAAGGAGATTTTGATGGTGTCAAACGATGACCGGCGGCAGTACGCCCTCTCGCCCACGTTGTGACGTTATTAAAGTAGTAAGTTTCAAGAAAGCTATTCGTTTATGTGCTTATGACATTATAATGTTTGCCAGTCGGTCGTCACGTGACTTTCTGCCTGTCTGGTTGTAATGGATGTCATTACACCTAGGCCGAGTAGCGCTGAATGCGTTATAACAGCGGAAATGGACGTTCATCGTCGGCCTTTCCGAGATGCACTGTGTCTAATGAAGCTTGCGACAGTTCTGCATGCTGTGGCGCGGCGCATGAATTTTGATGCGGAAACACGGTGACATGGTCTCAGCGAGTGCGCCGCGAACAATAGTCCCTACCTACAGCCAAGTGTCCATAATACGGACGGACGCCCTGGAGGCAGTGAATCGCTATGGTAGGTCGGTCGGTCCCTCGTGTGCGTGCTGGTCATTCGGTCAGTTTGAAAGTAATCCCACCTGACCACTTGAGCTCTGCTGCTATTGACGACGATTGAAACGAGTTGCCTGCAGTCTGCGACGTGTTTTATGAATTATGCAAAGTCGCTGGTCGACGATCCATTGTTGTTTAAGCTTTCACCCGCATGAATCTCTCAAACGACGCATTTTCATGCTAATTGCCGGTCATTTAACAAACCCACATGCGTGTCTGTCGTATTCGTATAATAAACTTCTACAGCAGTTAGACTATTCAAGGGCAGTATAATAGTGGCTTATATTTCAAAAAGGTGCCTGCAACCTATTCATGAAAATGGCGTTTGAAAAGTTGCATTTTATTGAACGTCATTAAATAACGTGCTTTCCTTCTTCGTGTAGTATTTGGTGCTAACTCTTATGGACGCCGTGCTTTTCTGATTACATGTACAGAGCCGGCGGAAGGGCCCCCGTGCCCCCCCCGGCCGAGGGGCCTCACGTATGCTCTGGGGCCTCATGCTAGGTGTGAAAAAAATTATTTTTAGGCCTACTCTTCGCGCGCTACGTTTCTAACGTAGCGATGAGGCGTGTATGAGATCAGTGTAATATTGAAGACCGACCGACGACCGACCTCTGTTCCTGGAAGAGCCTTTCTGGAAGAACTTCAAACGGCCATATCTCCATAACGGTGCCAGATATACGCATGCGTTGAGGTATAACAAGACAAACGGCAACTAGCGTCATCGACCATTGTTGGAAATTTTTCTCTCTCAGTTCCTAAAATCGGGCAATATTTTATGAACTTCGCAGAGACAATTTCCAATAACGACCTCGACGTCAGTCACTATTGGTATAATATGAAACGGGTCTCAATTAGACGCCGGGTCTCTTAAGCCGAAAGGAACGAAAAAGCTCTTAGAATGATACAAAAGAAAATGATGCACGCGAGGAGTACATTAGATTGATCACAATCTAATGATATTTCTTGTTTAAAAATATATTCAAAATATAACATGAATAAACATGTGTAAAGTTTACCCAAAGTGGACAAGTCTATTACTTTTCATTACTGTACAGTAATCTGTGACGTACTGAGGCCTATAGACGTCTTTTTTGAAAAGACAGCACAAGTTGTAGGTTATGTGATTTTTTTGCGTTTCAATTTTTGTTCAAAGTAGGCAAATTTGCGACATTCAGTGAACGTCCAAAAGTCAAGTGTTTTAACTTCAGGGGGGCTTTGCCTCGTGATCCCTTGACCGGGGGCTGCTGGACCCCGCTGGGGGCTCCGCCCCCAGACCCTATGGGCCTCACACTTGCATTTGGGGGGCTCAAATTCTCAAATGCCGGCACTGTACATGTATTGCGTGAGCGGATATCGAAAAATCGCTGTTTCTGTAACACTGCTATGAACTGGTCAATCAAAACACGTATCCCACGTTCAGAAATACCTTTCGTTCAAGTAAAATCTTCAGCTGCATGACATTTATATACAGTAATTACTTTATTTTTTGCCAATTAAGATGTGTAAGGATTTGAAAAAATAGTGTTCTCTGTTACACTGATAGCCTTTTAACATTTATGTCGATGTTGTATTCATGCAGGGGCAGAAGTTGATGCTGATGAGTCTCTGAGATGTTCTAGCTGCCAGGGTACGTTCTCGCACGTCGACGACCTGGTGGAACATTCGGCTCGATCGTGCGCCGGCAGCTGTGACGCGGACGCCGGCAGGAGCGCGAGTGGTGCGGAGGAGGACGAGCAGCACGTGGTCTGCAATGAGGTTGATGGCAGCGGCATGGAGAACACGCCAGCGGCAAGTGCTTCTTCCATGAGCCGTGTGATGCAGGACAGCGTCGATCACCAGGCCCAGCTGGTAGACACAGCAGCCTCTGATGACTTCACGACTCAGCCCCAGCTTCCTCCGCAGTCATCATGCAGTGCGCCGGCTTCCCCGTCCTTCGGCGAGGACCTCGACCACGATGATGACCAGCCTGACGACTACGCACTTCCGGCCATCTCCTCCGGCGTGCAAAGTCTGGCGTCACAGTTCGACCGAGTCTACCCTGGACCGCCGGATCTCTATGGGCCGCCGGGCACTGCGGGGTTTCCCCGAGATCACGTGGCCGGTGACTTGGAAGGAGGAGCGTCATCGCCCAAGACGACGGCGTCGAGTTCGATGAAGAACGTGTCGCAGTTGATTGACAACAACGTGTCGCCGGCGTCGAAGATCGCGATGCTGGAGTCGGTCGTGTACGCGCTGCATCAGCAGCAGATGTTCCAGCTGGAGCTCATCGAGGCTCTGCGACGTCAGCTGGCCACAGCGCTCGCCGCCTCGGCCTCGGCCTCGATGGCCTCGCGGCCTGGGGACGACAGCAGCAGCAGCGGCGGTAGCGCAACCCTTGATCTCACGCTGCCGCGCTCGTCCGACGCACCGACCGTTCTCGAGCAGGGTTCGTCGTTGTCCAGCCTGATGCGACTGAGTGCGGGCGTCGACGCGCGTAGTGGCTGCGTGGACGCACGTCGAACGCCGTCGTTAGGTGCGGGCGTCGTCCACAGTTCTCCGACTGCATCACCGTCGTCGGCACTGGCGGACGCCATGTTGGACGGGCATCATGACAGCGCCTGGCAGGCCGAGCTCAACAAGTCGCGTCTCACGAGCGCATCGTCTTCCACGCTACTGTTCACTCCGAAACACACGCAGACGCCGCTCTGTGATCTGAGTCTCTTCAAGAAAGGTGAGACCTTATCACCCGATCATCGTCATCATCAACGTCACATTGCAATAGGATTAAAAATGTACTGAAAACTAAGGATGGAAAACGGAAAATTGAATGATAAAACAAAAGCAGATTGAGTGGTGAACTGCTATGACTCGGTTTGGCTCGAGCAGTACCAAGAGCTTAGTATAACATTTCTTATTAAAGAGACGAGCACAGATTATTGGCATTTATTTGGATTTTCAAACTACAACCAGATCAAATATACAAGTGTGTCGGAGACGGTTGCAACAGAGTAGCGTGAATGTATTATGTTTACAACATTATGGGCAGCACGGCAGCCGACTGTGGCGAGCAAGGTTTCATAACTGCAACCGATTTATGACGACTGCTGTGATGTATTTGGCAATTATTTACCAAAACTAGGTCGTTCAGACCTAAATGTTTAGCACGCACTAGAACTAGGAGAAACTTGTAAGTCATCAGTGATGACTTTCTTATCTTTATTGCCGTGTTCTTGACGATTTTAGTACAAAAAATAGGTACTGATTTTATATCGGCTATATTAATGATCAAGTATTTATATATATATTTATATATTTTACCGTTACATTGAAGTACGCCGTATTCGTTCAAGAACTGCGCATATTGACGACTTTTTATCGCGATTGTTATAGGTAAAAATTGTGATAGTTTTAGTAATTTTATGTTGTAATTATGAAATATCGATTAATGGTAGAAGTATATATAAGAGCTTGTTCATTTATTGCTACTAGCAAATTGAGTTAAATATGCGGCATCTAGATTAGTTTATTGTCGGAACAACTCGACTCTTGATGGAATTTTGACATGAATACGAGACGGATCTAGTTTCCGCAACAATTCGCTTTTGACATGGTCAGTTTGGTTAGGAGGCAGCCGAGCTGACATTGAGTTTATTTTTACGTGCGGTCAGTCAGTCCAGCTGTTGCATGTATAGCCAGTGCAGCGGTCACGGACCAGTACGAGCATCGTCAGATGATGGAAATTCGCAATAAACTGGTTAATTGGCGCCGGCGGCTACGCGCCGATCAACTGGCCACCGGTAGGTCGTGGTGGCATTATATAGGCTACACGGCTGAGACCGAGTGAGACCGAGCGGAGCGGTCAGTCCGAGTGACTCGGACTCGACGATGTCATTATTGCGTGTCATGCCCGACGGCGACCCGACGCCGCGTTATGTTTGTTTATCCGTCCTCCGTCCGTCTGTCCGTCATCCGTTCTGCTATAAGCTGGACCTCGCGCTCGTCACACCAAGTATCGTGTCCGCAGTGGCGTCGCACAGGGGTCAGTTATATTTTCCTTCTCCTCGACCGGGCAATTGTACTTCCCCCTTCACTAAATTGTAGCCTGACGGAAAATTTTTCCTTTAAAACTACAAAATTTGGGGCCGAAAATTCCCATTTTAGAGGACTTTTGAGGCAAAATTTTACTCTTGAACACCCAGTTTCCACCAATTTTCTGAATCCAGGACGCCGCTGCGTGTCTCGTGGCCAGTAGCAGGCTTGGCTGTGTGTCCCTCACAACACGATTGTCATACAGACTGTTTGCAGCATGAATGACTGACAGACAGACAAACTGACTGACTGAATGACCGCGTGTTTACAATCTTAGCTTCTGAAGAAATGGCGTGCCGCTGTTACCATGCAGACCTCCGGGTGTCAGTTATAACAGTAGTTTGAATGCGATATCTCAATGACGTCGTTGACACTACCGACTGACGGACAGCATGGTAAGTTTATCCCGTGCAACAGTAGCCATTGTGCTGACCGAGCGACATGTGTTGTGCGTACTGGCGATATGTTGTAATTAATCTGAACGTTTATGCCTTGGTCGGCGAACGGGCCCTGAAGCTATGCGGTGGTTTAATTAGATTCGTAACTCGACGGTCGTCAAGTGGAGCGAGCGATCCGGCGATAAATCGGCGTAGAATGTCAGTGACTGTGGGAGGTGCGAGCTGACGCGAAACATGTCCGCTCAGTTCAGTTCTGTGTTCTCAGAGTGAACGGCGGACACCAAGATCCTACCTATTACCTAGCGAGCCCCGGTGATGCTAAACGACGAGTCAACCATTACGAGTGTATCAGCCTACACGCATTGTCTTGATGTTGTGGTCATTGCGTTCACGCGTCGTCGTCGTCGTCACTTCACTCTTCATCGACTGCTAATGCTGCTGCTGTTGCATGCCTTATCAACTGACTTAGGGCGCTCACACATGAGCCATAAAATACAAGAAGCCCATCTGTCGCTAGGGTTGTCACTAACCTTGAAGGTCATCCAAGGTCGGTGATTTTCATTTTACCTGAAAGGGCGTAAAATCCGGCGTATGCCGCTTCCTATTAGTGATTAATAGTAAGCTAGTCTCTGTCTCTCACCGTTTCCGAAATATGGCCAGTTTTCCATTGAAAATGCAATTTTTTCCTACCTCCTTCCTCTTCATTCAACCCCCAGTTTGACAATGTTCCCCTTGGAGTAGATGGCTGAAATTTTGCATGCCCGAGTTTAAGACACATACCTAATTATTCGTGTAAAATTTTTCCCTTACGCCTTACCAGTTAGCTATTGTACATCCGTTACCGGCGGACAAACGGACGACGGACGACCACCATAGCAAAGGGCCTGACCTTTAAGCTTACACCTTAACGGTCGGTCCAAAAATTAATAAATTATGTGAAGTTGCCAAAATAGTAGCATTACCACATAATAATTAATACATGCAGTCACGCACTACGAGAGAAAGAAAGAAAAAAAACAGTTAGATTAAATAACCGACAATATTGACTGATCATAGCAACTAGTATACCGTATGAAAATTGTTACTACGTTTTTCATATGACGGCTATTTTTAAGGCCGATTAATCCTTCCCTTACGCGGTGTTTCACCGTTAATTTCTGCGCATTTGATTTGCATATGTATGAGTTTTATTTTACCTTTTTCGATTATAACAAGAAGTAAGCAAACGAACGGTTTATATAGTGCCAAAGTCGACGAGGATTAAAGTATGTGAGGCAGCAGTACAGGTGAGTGAATTAAGCGCGGGTGATTGGCGCGAGCTGCAGCAGGTAAATGATTATCGCGTCGAGTCGTCGACGTCATCGCAGCGTCATCGGTGTCGTCATCGCGATTGACCCGGACCGCACGCCCGCGTGATTTGTAAGTCAATTGGCGCGGTCACGACCTTTGACCTCGCGACCGTCTGCTCGACGTCGTGTCGTTGTTGTTGCCGCCGCGAAATGCGGCCCGACCGACCGACCGCACGAAATCCCGGGCCTTCGGGTCACACTCTCATCCGTCGGGTCGCTTGGCTTATTAAGCGCTTCCGGGCGATTTAATTACTGTACCGCGCGCGTGCTGTTGCATCGCCGCCGTGCGTAATATTAGATTATCATTCCATGCATCGGTCGGTCGCAGCGGCGGCTTATCGCGGCTTTTGCATGTCATTTTGATGATGATTCTGTGTGAGTAACCGATATCATCCGCCACTGGACAGTCTTCATTCACTGTCATCTGTTGCTGTCTTATATGCTTTCGTTGACAGCTTAATATTCATTCGTAATCAGCGTGCGTACCTGCATCGTTGGGATTTATTTAACAAATATTCTCCTGCAGAAATCAATTAAATCCGTGTATGGATTTATGCATGCACTTAGTGCTTTTCTGTTTTTCTCTTTTTCTCCGTTTCGTGCGCGAATGAAATAGTGCTCACAAATTGCACAAATGTCACGTGTTCGTATATTCTTGATAACAAAACCAAGTCGGCGTGTTCCCAGACCCATGAGATTATTTGGGCAAGCATGTTCCTTTTTTCACTTTCGCTGTTGTCAGTTTGATTCACTGCTTTACGCTCTGCATTCGACGCATAGCGCGAGATAATAGACGCCTGAGATAGATTGAAACTTTGCTTCTTTCGTGTCGACATCAGCTGCGTCAAATTATAGCTTTCCAGCTTCTTGGTCATTGACGCTTCTAGTCAGGTGCTTGCTACTGCTGCTGTCCGTACGATTGATTGCCTGCTATGGCTATTTATTATCATTCGTTTTCACACGTTCGCCCGCGCACACACGCGGTCCACGCGGCCGTATCATCCCTGCAGACAGAGTGGAATGGGGCAGATGTAACGCCGAGGCAGGCTACATTTGTTAGGCCAAACTCCCGCTACGCGTTTAGATTTTAATTGCGTCCGGGCGCGCCGCGGCGTGGCCGGTGTCGAGTTGTACAAAGTCGTTTTTCTTCGATAATTGCGATTTTTCGACGGCGGGGAAGCATTAGCGCGTGGCGTCTGTCGCGACTGACTGGCTGGGTGGCCAGACCGGTCAGTGCTCGAGCAGTAGCCAGGGTGACACAGTGGTTGACAGATGGCAGTCATCTGCCATGAACTCATGAACTCAGCGTGTCCGTCCGTCCGTCCGTCTCTGTGAGCCTTGTCTTTCTGCACATCCCCTTCACACTCTGTGTCTCTCTACACGTGTTGATACAATGTTCCCGTTGTCCAGCGCCTGCCTGGCGCCCTCTGGGGAGCACAATAATTTCAACTTTTAATTTTCGTCATGTTACACCGTGCACAGTTTTTTGTCCTCTTTGCATATCTTATGTCTCTTCATTACATTTTTTGCTTTAGTGTCTGGTCTAATAAAGAATATAAAATTACTTTGTCTTATTCCTTCAGGTTGTAGATCCCTCGCGTGAGGGGTCAGTCACACAGGTTCTCTTTTTCCACTGAGCTCTATTCTCCACGTCTTCCAAGTCGAGTCGCAGGTCTTTCAGGTTGTAGGCCCTCCCCCCTACTTGACGACGTCGATACATCGCTGTCTTTCCCTGCTCCGTTATCCACGAACGTTTGCCTCCAGGATTCGCTTGACACAATCAGTAAAATAACTGAAGGACATTAATTATTACAGAAACAATTCTGAAAAATCTGAGAGCTGTAATAAATGCTGTAAGATAATAATGGACTGGATGATTGTTTTAAGTTGTAACTAATTGATGACTGGCTGCATGGATGTGCAGGCAAGCCGCCGAATGTGACAGTGATGCCTATGCGGCCGTCTTCAGACAATGTTGTTGCTGACGTTGCTACTGCTGGTGAAGACTCGTCTGCGGCGTCAATCTTCAAGCATCGATGTCGTCTTTGTCTCAAGATTCTCGGCAGCGACAGCGCCCTGCAGATCCACATGCGATCACACACAGGTCCGCTTGTTAACACTCCACATAGCTCAGATGTTTAGCAGTGACGTCGTGGTCGTGGATGGGGGGGGGGCAGGAGAGCAGGAGGGGGCAGTTGCCCCACCCCTGAATTTTGGGCTGTCTGAAAATTGCTCGAAATTTTTTTTATTCGACAGTTTCCGTCCAAAAATTAGAAAAAAAATGCAGCTGAAAACCTCAATTTCTGGAAAATATAGGCGCAAAATTGATATTATGAGCATCAGTGATATCACTTTTGTGGGAAATTTGAAGCTGTCAAAATTCCGTCGGGAATTTGAAGTGTGCCACTCTCCGTCGGAAATTTACAAATTCCTGTTCCGCCCATCACTATTTTAACCCACGATGCCGCTGCTCTTCAGTATAATTCGACGCTTTTAGTTATTCGTCAAAAAGGACGTTCAACATTTCTAAAGTTTTTTTGCGGACCGGGCCAAATTTTTAAAATTTTTTTTAATAAGTGAGTGCAACTTTTGGCAATTTCATTCAAATTTCATTCGAACCACACGCGACGCGCCTCACAGAAGTTTAGGAAACTAATGTTTACGACTACTATTTTTCATTGTATGCAATACGCCTATGTCCAGATGAAAGCTAATCTTTCTCCAGGGGCGGCGGCGTGCGGAGGGGGGTCCAGGGGTCCGGACCTCCTAACCTCCAACAGTACGACCCCATGAGATCCGCGCAAATTCGAGTTTTTTGGGTGGATGAAGGGAGAGGAGGTAGCGGCAGAAAATCGACAACTACTTCACTTGGACCCCCTAGCTCTGAAAACCTGGCGCCGCCCCTGTCTTTCTCTATAGCTGAAAATATTGCAGGGTGTTTAAAATTGCTACCTGCTGACCGCTAGTGAATTCTTCTATGTCACGTCGTCTTTGCATTGCAACAATGTTCATCTGCTTCCAAGTCGACATTGTTAACGTTACGTCATTTTGCTAAACCCGCTGGATGAGAGAGTGTACTCCATGCAGCCATGCGTTTATTTTCGTCACACTCGCACGCACACGCCGTTTATCTGCCGCTCAGAAGTGTACAATGTGCTTGCATGAAGACAGGTCATATCCACTTCAACTCTGGAGGACTGCGGACGTCTGCAGTGCATGGATGCTCCGCTGAATGTCCTGAATGAATGAATGAATGAAACATCTTTATTTTCTGTTGTAGCCAGTAGTTGGATTAAAGCATTAAAAATACCAGGCTGAAAGTAAACAATACGCGCAGTTAAGTACAGTTGATTAACTAAAACAGTATGGTGAAAAAGGATTTCGTATAACGAGCTGTTCGTGTTTTTGGCAGTTCTTATACTTGAAACGGGCATAGCGCAAATAGTTAGAAGAATAAAGATTTCTAATCTACTCTGATTTAAACTTCGTTACTACCGAATTCCTGCCGAACACAACAAGATGCCAAACGAAAAAAAATTGTTACCGTGACATTGAATCTGACAAGTATAGCTTCGTTTACCGTACAGTAAAAATTTTGAAAAATCAAAATTGACGAACGAAATGACTAAAGAGATCCGATAAGTTTGAAAGTTGGACAAAAAAGTCATGCTTTGCACATTGACTTCTTAGTCGTTAAACCTAAACTTTGGACTTTTCTGGGATTTGCGGATCACCAGCGAACAGAAATTTACGAATATTAGTACTCGGCTGCAGACATTTTGCGTTATAGCGGCTAATTAGAACCAGTTCTTTCTGCTTGAGCACCGACGTGATCACGCACTATTACTAATAAATCGACGACGAAGCAGCGTCATATGACGTCATGTGTGACTGTGACGCGTTACGTCATTGGACATCCGGTCTTTGTTAGCATCTCTTATCAACCGAGAGAGCGAGCACTGTTTAATAAACGTTGCGTGACAACTGGCGATTTCATCTCACGACATGTCGTCTACATGTACTTAGTTGTCATGCCACTCTCGCTGCAGAAGCCAAAACTCCACTACTTCGATTTGTAGTAGATATGTTGTTCTCCAGAAATTTTAAAAATATTTTTTTTGCAAAAAATAATGCATTTTTGATGTGCAAAATTGTCACTTGTTTTAAGATGCATCCAGTCAATAAGGGTGGCGACCCCCTCTTGAATCCACCACTTCTAGAAAGTGTTGAGCTTAGGTGTGATTCTGTCCACGAGAGTTCTTAACAGGGAAGAGTTTATGTCCCTACTGGTGGAGTTCAACGGCGTCGGAGGAATTTGCATTATTTTGGACAGACAGCTGCAAGTTTCCGACGGAAGATATTATGGGTGCTCAAAATTTCAATTTCTCCTAAATTTTCCCAAAATTGAGTTTTTTTCAGCCTAAAGTTTTGCATTTTTGGAAGAAAATTTTTCGACAGCCCAAAATTTGGCTGTTCCCTTCCCCCTCCGAGCGCGACGTCCTGTGCTGAGTCGTGTCTTGCGATCGAAACGTGACGCCATCAGTCCAGTTCACATCAGTCGCAGTGCTAAGTCAGCGCGTCACATAAGTCTAGGAATGATCGCGTTTTTCCGGTCGTCGACGATCATCTCTGACGATTAGCGGCCTGGAGTCAGTGGGTCGATCGGTGGACCGCGCGTTCAGCTGCTGACCATTTCCCGAGCAGTCCAGCTAGTCGTCGTGATCGGTCGTCGCCGTCACGAGTGACTGTCGGCCCGAGGGACGAAGCCGAAAGCCGGAAATGAGATTCACTCTGCATGCAGGTCGCTCTCTCGCTGGCCGCCGGTGAGTCGTTGATATTCCGCGCGCCGCTCGCAGAAAGAACTCCGTGTGTCATCGTCGTCGTACAGTCGTGCTTGAGTCGTGGAGGTATGCTGCTGCGTCGTCTTGGCCGTTGCTCTTGTGACTTCCGGCGCTGTGTGGTGTCGGATCGCGCCACAGCCCGTTCGAGCCGCCGTCGCAATTGTGGATGGACACCGATACGTAGGGACAAGGGTACATGCCCCGTCAATGATTTGGGCCGCGGGCAACAATAGCTTTTTCCACTCATAGTGGAGGAATGCTGACTTGGGATTACAGAGAGTTGCCACATTTTTCGAGTCAGAAGAAGTCGTTGTTAAGGCCCGCCCAGAAAGAACAGTGATCGTTTGTGGCTGCAGGGGCCTCCGTCCTAAACTCGGCACGGGAATATGCTTAAGGAGTTACAAAGACGCTCCCTCAGACTTGTCGCCGTTCTTCGCGTCCCCATCAATGTTGGTCGTAGGTCGAGGCGTCGTTTGTGGCGAAGGCTGGTAGCTTGTCACGTGGGTGGTCGTCGCAGACATGTCGCGGTGACATGATAAATAGACGTCGCGCCGACTAGACTCAGTCATGCACGTGAGAACTACGGCGTCATGGTCTCTGCATCTCTGAATCCGCCACACTGGACTACGGACGAAAACCCCTACCACCACAAACTTTGTGCTGCAGAATCCCTCGCGGCAAAAGCTTTAGGACAAACCTTACCCTTTGCGACGCAATCGCCTGCGCGACAAGCCCCACTGCGACAAACTCTGGAACAAATCCACTTTCTTCTCTGTGCTATATTTTCGTAGCTTACTATATGTTACGTTGTTTTGAACAGAATTTTTCTCTACATGTATTTCTTCTTTTTCACCAGTGGGGATTTGTTTTGTCGCGGCGGAGCTTTTGTCGTGAGAGGCATGTAGTACGTGGCGTCAGCGCGCCGCTATCAGCGTCTGCAGTCGCACGTGTCGTGCAGGCGTGCACGTCGTCGGCCTGTCATCTTGCAGCGTAGCGACCACCTATAGGATGACACTTTTCGGCGGCGGCGGCCGTGTCCCAGAAGTGGCGTATGACGAGCCACGCGTCCGCTGGCTGCGTGGCAACGTGCTGTTTAGTAGGCAGAACGTGACGTCATTGATAGTAGCGTAGCACGAATGCACCGCCTCACATGCCGCCTCACAATGACTGACACAAACTTCACTTTAACTGAGTGTACGCCAGAAAAGCTCGCTGGTCAGGAATGCAAAAACACTCTATCAGTTTAACCGATGAGTCAAAACATGGGATGTCTAGCTTGTAGTGCTTCAAAGGAAACGTACATCCTTTTTATTATTACCTTACAGTATGAGCGCAAGCCACAGTTGTAAAAAGTTAACACAAGTCACGTAGCTTTATTCGTTTATAAACTCACTTAACCTAAAGCTTCCCAGTTCCAACCAGCAATATTTATGAAAAAACAATCTACAAACCTGAGAATAAACAAGCGTCAAAAAAAACTAAAATAAAGAATGAAAATAATTTTCAAAAACTGCACAGAAATGTGTGAATTTGATACGGATTGCTTGTAGATTTCTGGTCCGCTGTCGGTGGATTTTTGACACGCTTCGGTTGTTGCCATTGTCGTTTAATTGTTTTGATTGTAGTGGTACTATTTCCTAGTTTTTTCGAACCTGTTAGTTTACTTGCGGTTTGGCCGTTGCGTGCTCAGGCGAACGTCCGTACAAGTGCAACATCTGCGGCAACCGATTCACGACCAAAGGCAACCTCAAAGTTCACTTCCAGCGCCATCTGGAGCAATACCCAAATGCACGCATGAATCCGGACCCCGTGCCCGAGTACTTGGACCATCCGGACGCCGGCCACGGATACAGCGAGCGTCAGATGGCGCCACCAGCGCACACAGTGCCGACCAGTGCAGGCAAGTCGATGATGACGTCGTTCAGACATTCAACCACGCCGAGTAGCAAACCGTTTGTCGACCAGTCGCCGAGGTCAACGTCTGCCACAGATGACCCGCCCAGTCTGACTCCGGCGAGGGAGAACTTCACTGGCGGAGTTGTGAAGCCGCCGGCCGGCAGTGAGTCGATGAAAACTGAGTCCTCTTTGAGCCAACGACGCGCCACGGACTCAGTGTCCAGTGCAGAGACAGACACTCAGTTCCAGTCACCTCTGTCCGCTCTGTCTTCCATGTCATCAGCGCTGTCGGCGTTCGCACCGCAGCTTCGCATGACATTCCCGCCACCAGCCACGCCGCCCATGTCCACCACCCCGCTACCAGCACCTCCTGGTGGCCCAGTCTTGACTCCGTTCAACATGGACCCGGCCGGTCATCCGGCTCTGCCGCCGCCCGTGCCGGCATCAACGGATCTTGACGACGAAGACCTGGAACAGTACATGGAGATCCAGCAGACGGACACGGCACGCATTGAGGAGCTGGTACGAGAGGCGACAGCAGACAGTGGCGGTAGACCCCGTGACGGCAGCACACCGTCTGACCCCAACGAGTGCGTGATATGCCACCGCGTGCTGAGCTGCCGCAGCGCGCTGCTGATGCACTATCGTACACACACGGGCGAACGTCCTTACCGCTGTCGACTGTGTGGTCGAACGTTCACCACCAAGGGCAACCTCAAGACTCACATGGCGGTCCACCGCGGTCGGATCTCCGGGCTTGCAGCGGCCTCGGGTCAACATCGCTGTCGCATCTGCCGTCGCGAGTTTGTCGGCAGTGTCGCTTTGCAGCAGCACATACGGTCCGCCCATGCCCCGGATGTGGTCGCACCTGCCTCTAACGGCGGCTCGTCGTTTCAGTTCCCGGCCAGCGGCTCGTCGCCGGGCAGCGCCGCGGCTGCCACTGCCGCTGCAGCTATGATGATGATGCCCGGTGTCAACCCGCTGCTTCCGTTCTTCAACTTCCCGCCGTTCTACCAGGCACCGCCAAGAAACCTGCTGCCCGGCGCCGTGAACTCAGCTTCGGGTGCTGGTCCGATGAGATCGGCGCTTCACGACAACGTGGTCGCAGGAGGAGGAGGAGAACTTGATCTACGGAAGCCGTCATCACACGTGGACAGTGACGGCAGCAGAGATCACGCGACGTCACGAGCTGACATAAACGAGCAGCGCAATGATGGTGGACCTGCAAGCAAGCGCGTAAAGACGGAGGACTTGGACCCTAGCGCCGCCGGAAGTGACGTCATCAGCCGCTGGCAGCAGAACGACACGGCGATGTCGCGTCATCTCAACAGTCACAGTGGATCGTCATCCAACGAGTACAGCGGTTTATCACCGGACAGCAACAACGACGACGACGACGGATCCAGCTACAACGAACCGACGTCGAGAGAACGACCGACAGCAGCGGATAGTGAATGCAGTCTTAGCGCCAGCAAAGATCTATCAACTGTCAACAAACCTGTGAGTTTGTTCAAAGATTTATTAGCGATTGACGTCCGTCGACGCGATGACGCAAGAACGAGCAACAATGGCCAGCCACCCGCAACAATACGAGCGGAAGAAGAATCACTGCCTTTGATCGCTGCTGCAGACAGGGATGGAAATTTCGCTGACCATGTTGCGAGCAAGTTCGCGTCGCCGTTGCTTGCGCTGGAGGAGCGCGTCAACTCGCTTAGTGACTATTCGACAAACGTCTTCTCGAGGTTTAACGCTGCCGCCAGCGCGCACAGAGATGTGGACGACTGCGACGTAGATGCCAGTGATGCAGCTGAACGGGATCGGTCCTCATCCATACAAGACGTACGACTGATGGACGACTCGTACCATCAACACGACGACCAGCAATCAGCGTCGACCAGTCCGTCAGCGAGGAGACTGATGATGTCGGGTCAGTCGGACGGCGAGGTAGGAGGAGCCTCTGACGACAGCGTTAGTTCCAGACACTCGGCGTCGCCCGGTGCTCAAGTGCGTCCAGGCTCGTCAGGGAGTGGTGCTTCGTCGTCACTCAGCGGTGGTGCCGTGCTGCCGGCGTCAGATGTTGTCCAGTCACCGTCCAAGATGTCGGCGTCGACTCCAATGCGATACTCCTGCTCGGTCTGCGCCAAGCCGTTCGCCAGCGCCAGTGCTCTGGAGATCCACTCGCGAACGCATTCCGGAGATCGTCCATTTATCTGCCACATCTGCTCGAAGGCTTTCACGACGAAAGGCAACCTGAAAGTTCACATGAGCACGCATGCGTGGAACAAGTGTCCGTCGCGCCGTGGTAGGCGCATGACCGTGGTGGACCCAGCAGCTGCCGCGGCTGTTGCCGCTGCTACCTCGGTGTTCTCTGGCTCGATGTCTTCGCCAAAGGATGCTGCGACCGCGGCAGCGACTGCGGCGTTTCTCAGCAGCACGTTCGGCGCCGGCGTCGCACTTCCACCACCTCCACCGCCAATTTTCGGCGGCTTTGTCTCTCCACCCGGCGTGGCTGCTGGTAACGGCGCTTTCCTCCCAGACAACAAGGCACTGCTCAACTACTGCATGCAAGCGGCGGCCGCACACGGCGGTGGTAGGGAAGGTGTAGCGGCGTCGGACGCTCTACGTCAGAGCATGTCGACGGCTGGGGTATCTGCAGGAAACTGGGCGGAACCCGGT
>Ga0209367_1001301_pt1 | contig 30135 bp, 17 predicted proteins | sample WorMetLIZISLAND2_FD_187412 | JGI IMG/M metagenome (GOLD analysis project Ga0209367, IMG submission 187412) | Marine gutless worms symbiont microbial communities from Max Planck institute for Marine Microbiology, Germany - Olavius geniculatus... ...
CAGTATACTATATAGTATACACTTTTACAAATCCAGTATAGTATACTCACAGACGCAAATAAGAAATTCATAAACGTATTTGTCAGGGCTTTCATAAAATCAGATGCCACGGAGCCCCACTTTGGTAAATCCAGCTACAGACTGAAAAAGTTTCATGCAACAATCAGCCTGATTTAAATGCTGCTTGCATTAGCGCACCAAATCGTTTCAACTTAATGCTTTATGACGTCATAAATTACAATGACGTCACTTACACAATCTGCTCACACGAATACGCAAGGAAGATACGTTCTACTGATATGTAGATAATAAAAAATTTTTGTGTAATATATTGACACTCGAAAATCTTTGACCGTTTCTCGTTTTTGCATGAAACCGTAATTCACTCAAATTCTTTTATTTGCGGCCAGCACAAATTTAAGCTATCGTATAGGGCCTATTTACATATGCAAATGAGAAATTCATATGCATATTCGTCAAGGTTTTTCACAAAATTAGATTCCACGGGGCCTCACTTTTACAAATCCAGCTACAGACTGGAAAATTGTCATGCAACAGCGAGCTTGATTTTGTGCTGTTTGCATTAGCGCTCCAAATCGTTTCGGTTTAGTGCTCTATGACGTCATAAATTGCAATGACGTCATATCTGCAAGACTTGTATGAGCCAGTAAAGGATTTACGTTTCACTGATGTGTAGATTGTGGAAAATATTATAGTCTGATATGTCGAGGCCGGAAACTTTTGGGATGACTCTCATATGTATGACGTTTACATTGGCCAAATTAATAACATGTAAAAAACAAAGATTGAAGTAATTCGGTAAAATGCGGAATCGCTAATGGGCACTCCTTTATGGTAAATCATGAGCTATAAATTCCAATTTTGGCTGGGGTACCGAAATTAGCCATTTTATGATTGTTTTGCGCTACAGCGCAATGCGAGTAAAGAAAATAAGACATTTTTTATTAATTTGTGTTGAGAGCGGGGATGGGGCCCATCAGTGTTATTCCAGTTCTCAAAATCATTTCAGTATCAGTTTCTATACAGTATTTGAATTCTTTTCAGTTTTAGTTTCTATAAAGTTTTTGAAAAAAAATCATTTCAGTTCAATTTCAGTACCAGACCTACCAGTATTTACATCATTTCAGTTACAGTTTTTTATCGACGCAAAATTCATCAGCTATTCAAAATTTTCATTTTTCAGGACACTCCGGGCACAGGAAAATCAAGGAAAAGAAATTCAAGACTTGTCAGAACTTTACTTTAGACGTAGAAACCGTGTTAAATGCATTCACGGCAGCTGGGTCACGGGTTCAACTCCGAGTCCTTCTACTATCATGTACCAATGCTGGGCAAGTTGTTCACACACATATGCCTGTGTCACCAAGCAGTATAGGGTGACACGATTTTGATTTGACATATAAGCCTGTTATTAACAGTAACCAACATTAATTTTATGCCTCTTTGTAGGCATATTCAATTAAATTCTTCGAATAAAATTTCAGAGTTGTAGCTGTTACACAGTATTTACAGTACTGGTTTATATAACACTACCGTAAAAATTACGTAACAATGGACCGATAAAGGTTAACGTCAAGCGACGTTGCTGTCCATGTCTACTGCATCATTGTTAGCATAGAATCGTATCTTCTTCATTTATAATGACTTCTTTCAGTTAGTTAGGCATCGAACTGATAAGATTTTGAAGTGTTGACAAAGAAATTAATTTTCATGCTTTTTGGAGACGGTGCTTCAATGCTTGCAGTGACTGAGTGACAATGCTTCTTAATCAGGAAACAAATCCGGTGAATCCGGTGAGTTCTATAGCCGAATGTACACTAATGTAGAATATTTGCATCTGGCGATTGTTTGCCTTTGATGTATGCGTCGTCTTGCTGAAATATTCTTTCGCGAATTTGCGGTAAACAGCTTTGCTGTCGTTAAGTCAGTGGTAGTCCTCGTGCGGCTGAAAGTAGATTTCACCTCCTTTTAATGTATATAGTGGACGTAATAATCAAAATTAACATTTATTTTTGGTGAAATAATCTGAAGAATATTGTTAGACTTTTTGCAGTTAAATGTTGCAAAGAAGTAAAGTGAGCGCAGTAAAATTTACTTTTTTTTACAACATCGTGTCACGCACAGACTGAACTTGACTTGTAAAACGGTGACGTTACTGCTTTTTTTGGGTGTCGTCACTATTTTGGCTGTTGCGAAGCAAATAAGTAACAGGAAATTGTGATATTTTGCAAACAAGATTGCATTAAAATTCCCTAAACTCTGATGGCAGATTAATAATTATTTGATAACTTCAACATGGTTAATTTGCCAGTTAAAATCGTTCACGACCTATCGTGTCACCCTAGGCCTATATAATTCCGCACTGGCTTAATTGCTGAACAGGTAGAGGCAATAGGCTATTGAACGGAGGTGTGGCTTCTACCATTCATATAACTGAACGGTGTTCGCAGTTTGCTGCCAGCTCAGGGCAGGAAATGGAGATGAGCACTGACCCTGCGGTAGTGCGGTAGCAGAGATGTGGGTTGAAAAATGGCGAAAGCTGGAAACTGCCATTGGTGCCAGTAAAGAAGTAAATAAGTGAAGAACAAGAAGGAGAAGAAGAAGAAGAAGATTCCGCATAGACAGCTACGTCCATTGCGAGGGAGCTCATCCCCTTGACGGCACTTTGAGCCGGCGAGGGCGAAGCCCAATTAAGCTAGCATACAGCCCAAGTCGGCCGGGTTAACCGACTAGATCGGTATACTTGCAGTCCTGGCCACAGGGCCTACTGTTGCGCAGAACTCGCCGTTTCTTCCCTAGCGATGGCCTTGACCACCGCCAGTACTCATTTCACCATCCTAAGGAGGGTAGAAGGCTGAGTCGACCTAGTTGGCTGGCTCTGTACTGTAGACAGTCACCCATCTAAGTACTAACCGGGCACGGCGTGGAGTAACTTCGTCTCATCCGAGACGCGTTATCAACTACGCCATACCACCAACCAGTTAAAAGCAAAATTAAAATTGTGAGCATGCATATCTTCTGACGGAAATTTGTCGCTGTCGGTCGTAATTACGTAGAAAATTTGTCTGAAAATTGCAACTTATGCCCCGTTTTCACGATCGAGCAAACATCGAGCAAACGTCGAGCAAATGTATTCAAAATACACGTGTTAATTGCTGGACGTCTGCTCGATGTTTGCTAGCATTCATCCAGCTAGCTCGACGAGCTATGGTAATTAGCATGCTAATTAGGAGGGCGGGCGGGTTGTAATTGGAAAGCCTATGTAACACGTGATCAGCTGTGGGCTAAGCCTAGGTCTACATTTGAGCCAGGGGCGGGGTTCCATCAGGCCTGCTTGATGTTTGCTCGATGTCTGCTCGATCGTGTAAACGGAGTATTACTTCCCCGCCTACCTTTTAACCTACAATGCCGCTGGTCGATGTAGGCTTAATTAAGCCTACAGGCTATAATCAGAGACCGTCGTTTGATTATACAGAGAGTTATAAAAGCTGTCCTAGCTGCATAGTAGCTAACTGAGTCATTATAGCAGCCGAAATGCTGTATAGGCCTAGTTTGCCTTGGAGTGTCGGTCCTCGGATTGAATCAAAGACAATGATATAGTACGTTACATTATATTCATCTCATCCTCATCACTGTTGCAAATTGGTGGAGAAGATACTGGCGCTACTATAAAGACCTTTGATTTTCCTCATCGTCTTCCGCCTGCTGCGGCTGCTGCTGAACGGCGGTCGTGGGTGCACAGAACAGACGGTCGATGTGACTGCGAGAGTTGGCGGCAGCGAGGTCAGAGATGTGCGTCGTTGAGCGACAGCGACGTCCTGCGTGCAGCGAAGTCGAACTCGATGCAGCTGCTGCTGCAACTGCGTCATTTTCACCTGCTCGACGATCACCAAGCAACCAACCAATCGTATCATATCGTAACGATTAAACAGGACTAAGCGTTTTCTGTTGCTGGCACCCAACTGCCTAAAACTCATTTTTGTAAATTAATATTTCAAAGGTAGCGGTTGCGACGCTTTCTTAGGTGTGGTGGGAACCTTATTATTTTGTTACAAACTATCGAACAGTAACGCAAGTTTATCTCTAGTCTGTGATGTTCAGTACAGTCCACTTTTTGACGCCATCAACTAAGCGTCGTCTTGGCGAAGATATGAACAAAAAGTTTAGTACCGTGTTCTTGGACTCGCGCTGTATATTTCTTTTCATAGTGTATTTGTGTATCTGTTAGTATGAGACATTCCCTCCTTTACGCCCTGAGAACGTGCATTTTTCTTCGGTTTATGTTGTGTTTGTACTGCACGGCAAGTTTTGGCAAATAAAACTCATTCATTCTTTTCATTCATTTTAAAGTTTAAACATTAAAATGGAAGGTTGACTTGGCCGTTTGTTTAGACATATTAGATGCTAGGATGCAGCCGACACTAAGATCGTCATACCTAAAATGAAATGACGGCGTTGCTTTGTACACAACACCTTAGAGGAGAACAAGACAACAAAGGCGAAGAATACTTGCCTGATATAGCACGACGTGTTCTGGACGCCATCGCTCCTAACGGTGCGCATAAAATGCCGCCAAGCTGCAGCAGCTGCGTCTGCATGCAGATTCAGAACGACCAGACGGGTGACGAGATGAACGGATTTAATGTCACGCGCCTATCTCCCGTTAGCAATCTCCTGTCGATCCTCCTCAGCAGAGCCATTGGAGAACCAAGTGTCACGATGAACACAGGATACACAAGTAAGTATACAGGATGTCGGCACGCAATGTTATGCGTGATACCTTTGCGCCAATGTGCATCAGCCGCTGTGCAAAACACAGTAAGCTTTAACGCAGTCACAGTAGCTTTACCTATACGCAGCGACGGCAATCTACAGGTAGGACCATAGGCCCCTATGCGATGCGTCGCGTGCAACACGTAGCATGTGGCCTTACGTAAAGGTCGAGCTTATGGTACAAGCTGTCGTCTGTCGTCGTCTGTAACGGATGTATTGTAACTAAACGGTAGGTCGTAAAGGAAAACTTGTTCATTGTTTATTTATCACCGTCTTATAATCTAAAAATGTCTCTGTGACAGTGGCGTAGCCAAGGGGGCAGGCCCCAATCCTCCAGACAGAACATAAGCATACGTTTCAACTGCACGAAATTTGCCAATTTGGTCAGTTTATTTTCGGGAAAATAATTAAAATTGTTGCCAACCTAGATCTCATCTGTTAAAGCTAAAATGCACCCAATTTGATTTCGACTGGGGGTCCGCCCCAGGCCCTGCCTGGGAGCTCACACCGCTCCCCAGATCCTTAGCTGAATCTTAGGGGTCCTACTTCTAAGGGAAGGAGGGGAGGTGAAGAGAGGGAAAGAGACCGGAGGGATAAAAGGGGGAGGGGCAGGGAAGAGAAGGACAAAAAGGGAAAGGGAGGGGAGGAAAGGGAGACGAGGCCCCCAGTTGAAATTTCTGGATACGCCACTGCTCTGTGACACTCGAGGCTTCCCTACCTTATGCTAAATAATTCAAAATTTGCTTCAAATTGCTGTACTGCTGTGTACCTGATCAATATTTTTGAGCTAATTTTATAAATGCATGTATGTTTGGTTATGCAATAAAGCTGTGAATGAGACATTAAAACCAATTATCATCCTTTTCAACCATTTTCTTCTCTTTATTTTTCACAATACAGATGAGTGTGATAAACTATTGAGCCCTCTGGCACCAATCTCTTCTTGGCATGTACGTCATGTACTGCATAACGTTTCCATTCCGCCAAAAAAAGTAACCGCAAACGACAGCTGTGAGGTGCAGAACAATCTATAGCTGGTACCAGTCAATATAACAGACATTGAGCATAGCAAAGTGATGTTTATCTGTAAATAAGCAAAAACATTGTCAACACTCTCCGTTTACAATCAATGGTCTGTATACAGGGGTCTTTAAATGGAATACAAAAATGGCTTGCGTGATGCAAAACATATGTAACAAGATAAAAGTCGATCAGTCCACAAATGTGTGACAGAATGGCAAGCTTCACTTGTCAAACTCAAGCATATCCTAATGGTGCATTAATTACAAATGGAAGGTTATATAAAAGACTGACAGACATACCATGTACATTGTACACTGTAGCTAGCACACAATCCACATTAACGAAACTGCACATAGCAACGCTGCTGCTAAAAAGTTCCAAAAGTAATGTTTTCAAATCAAAATGACACAGTGAATTGGATACGATCAGTTGTGACAATAATACAGAACCCTTAGTCTTCAGAAGGGTAGGCATATTTTGATACCTCTGATTGTTTTACAAACATTTATAAAGTGAAACTGCAGCTGCATACCACAGAAGAACATATCTGCAGCATTGTTTAACACGCTAACAAATTTCAATCCAATAGTTGTTTTTAATGAAAACTACACCATCTTCAGTGCTCGCAGCATGCAACAAGTGCCGTTACAGTGCTATCCATATAGCAGGTGCTGGTAACAAGAAGTAAGCAGCAGCAGCAGACACTGCAGAATTGTGGCAGTAAAATCACATGATGGAATAACGTTCAGTTACTGCAAAATGGACTGGGAAGCAATCGCGAATATATAATGTGGTAGCTGAAGCATGTGATAATGATGCAGATGTGCAAGGAGTGCCAAAATGAATCGGCTGCCACATCCACAGGATGGCGGCAGTACAAAAAGCATGTCATGGAATAACAATCAGTAGCTGGAAAATGGGAATAGCAATAGAGGCGACGTAAACAAATCTATGCAATGCCATAACCTAGACAGTGATTGACACCGGTGTGCGTTTGTACTTAGAATGTCAACACAAAATAATCAACAGTCAATCGAACTAGCCTCAAGTTCATTGCCTACTGATGAACGCAACACTTCAAGAACACCTCTAATTCCTACACATCATATCGATCTTATTGACCTCTGTCCCGATGCCTGTAGCCTTAACACTGTATGCATATGTGTGCATACACATGCACAAAGTCATCAAAATCATGAATTCATGGAAACCATGAATTTTGACATCTTCACTGAATTTTGGTATTTACCATGACTCTGCATGTACTTTCTACATTTTTGAGCCAAAGTCCGACAATTTCTTATATTAAACACTATCGACTAAATCTCAAACAGTGCCTCTATTCACTGACAGCAACCCATATTTTCCACAAGAGACACAATTTCACAAATACAAGACAGAGTGTTGGACTGATAATCGAACATCACTGCTGAAGCAGCATACTCGCGTGTACATAATTGAGAAAACATACGTGTCAGCCATTGCTACGAACAATGAACATTCATTATTCAGTGAAAGACTGAACAAATGATTAGTGAGTACAAAGTGAAAAAGTGTTTCCAACAAGATGTCTTGTAAGCATAACACTGCTGTAAATGGCTGTTATAATTTGCTGCAAATGTAGTAACTTCTCCAAAGTAAGCCGTGACTTTTCACTTTTCACCGACGACTTCATGCAGACTCACATGTCATACTCACAAACTTCAAAGCTTCAAATCAAACTTATATGCACACAGTTTCACAGATCGACTGCACACAATATAAAAACGTATAAAAACGCTGTCATGTAAAAAATTCCTGCAGACACTACCTGTGATAGAAATGCATATTTTGTATGCAATGCACATTAAGCCCAAATTCCATTACGCCGACTTTGCGACGAAGTCCGCAACAAACGCGGACACAAATCACGAAAGTCCGCGACACAAATCATGACACCAACTTTCATGACTTATGTCCACTGTGGACTTTGTCACGGACTTTCCCCATACATTGTAGCGGACTCAATTCCATTAGAGCGACACAAATGAGTATGTTGGGGACTTGTCACGAACTTAAACATCTCGACATGTCATGATGGTTTGTGTGCACGACTTTCATGATTTGTGTCGGCGACTTTCACCAAAAATTCATGATTTCATGATTTGTCACCATTTGTGTCCGCGACTTTCATAATTTGTGTCTACGACTGTCCCCACGGGGAAGTTTCAGTGAAAGTCGGCATAATGGAATTTGGGCTTTACCACACACACAACTTTCTGATATATGTTGCACGAAGCAACAATAAAACATTTCTCCGAAACATATTAACAACTTTCAATGCAACAAATTCCTGCATACTATAGAAAGTGCATAGTGTATGGCCAAAAGTAAATAACCAAGGAGCAAATTCTGTGCATGTTCTCAAAGTGGTAAGTGAGTGAGTAGGGTTTAACATCTCACCCGACCCAGTATAGGTCATTTCAGGGACAGCCTTTGCAGGCAGCAATTGTTGCACATGCATATAATAATGAAACAAAGTGTTTAACCTTTATAGACAAGTTTAACCTTTATAGAACACAAAAAAAGCCAAAAAAAATGACCTAAACCTAAAATTGTAAGAACTGCCGATCATAATTGTGCATACGCAACAATAATGGCAGTTCTAATAATCGTCCCTGTTATCCTCCAGATAGTCATCAATCTCATAATGCTCTCTACTGGAGGACTGCAACAAATCTTAGCACGACGTTTTTCGTAACTATCACTAAGTACTTCACGTTTCTTTAATGTCCACTGTTTTTTAGAATATTTTTTGTCCCAAGACATGTATTTAATCTTGTTAACACTTGCTGGTAATGACATGAAGCTGCCATCTTGGCTACTAACTTCTGGCAGTCCACTGTACCTTAGTACACACCACAGTATCAAGGCCTGCTGTCTTGCACAATAAAAAAGGCTCATATTCACAGTGTGCATAAACTAGTATGTGCTATTTATTGCATTCCCCGTCCTCCAATAGACAGCATACTGTCTGGAGTATAACAGGGAAGATTATTAGAACTACCACAATGTTAATTACATATGCACGCATATAATGGAGTTCTTACAATTTTAGGTTAACCTCATTTTTTTATTTTGTGTTTCTGTAAAGGTTAAACTTTCTGTTTATTGTACAGTTTAAACTTACCGTTCCATTATTGTTTGTGTGCATTCTGCCTGAAAAGGTTGTCAATGAAATGACTTATAGTGTGTCGGGTGGGACGTTAAACCCTACTCACTCACTCACTATTGCATGGTGCATTCATAATCATCACTACACAAGAGATATGGTACACTGTTTGCTTGTGAGCAATAACATTCCAACACATCAAAGACATGACCCACATCTCAAATTGCACAAAAAAATCTCACGTAAAAAGCTATCCTGCTTTTGATTGCCTGCTATTTTCTTACATTTTCATGTATATAAAAACAATATTCTCAAACGGCAAACATTATTTGTTTAACATAGCTTCTTTAAGGCTTACAACAATAATGTAACTGTGAACAAGCCAAACTACTGTCATGTTATATAGAGAATTACTCCAAGTAGCTCCTTTTCAGAGTTGCTGACAAAACTCTGTGCAAGCCAAATGTCATTCCAGTTGACCAGTCAAAAGCACTGAAGCACCAAAACAAATTACCACAAATTTACAATTCCACACTGATGCTTTTGTTTAACTTTAAACAAGAAAATGAGACATGCTAATAATCTAAACTCTGGGGGCATTTCATATTCTAACGTTCTGAATCAGATGGAAATAACAGCAACAATTTCAGAATCTGAGATCACAGATGATTCTAAATGATACACAGACAATGACTACTGTAAAACAACACAGTAAACCCTGAATAAAAATCTATGGAGTTCAGTATTCCAATTCCGCTACAGATTTATTTACAAAAAACACTGTAAAAAAACTACCGTCGTTAATAAATTTCGACACAACTGGCACGTCAAATATCACAAGTACATGACACACTTACAAGGGCTAAAGTGTCAAGGTCACGAGGTCAACACACTGCTGCTGATCTTTACAATACAATATTCTTTTATTGAGCTACTCGGCTTTGTTAACTCATGGAAGGTTCAAAAAATTCAAGTATGCAGTACAATTACACAACGATCCCTACTGCATGCGCTGCTCCTGATGCCGAGTTGAAGTCAAGACATCAAACGTCAGGTTACAAAGCCCTTAAGCTCAAGATGAGTATACATGTGCAATATTTTCACAGTAAATCGTTACAATCTTGAAACTGTAGTAAAGGCAAGGCAACACACATGCTAGCTAATGGGTGCAAATACACTGTTTAACAGAATTACACGACATTTTCAGCTCACGAAGTTGCCAAATGCACAGTGAGCACAATCTGTGCACGAGTGCAGAAAAACAGACCAGCACGCAGTAAATATCTCTCGATATCCAGAAATCTATTTACAGATTAACTCCCAATATTAAAGATGTTAGAATAACTACAAGATCAAAAAGCAAAATGTGTAGCACACTGTCAGTTACACGAATAATCTCGGAAATAATAATTATTTTGCAGTTTGCCCCTGACGATTTAATCCACTAACAAAGTACTAAAAACAAAATTACCACATTACGAGCTTCAAGAATACTCAACCAACAGATACTGACTGAAATGGCGCAAAATGTGAAAGCACAAAATTTTATTGTGAATATCTAACAAGCATTGCATTGTCAAATTCACCAGTGGACTGCACCAGTGCACCAGAGTGGTTGTCAACTGACATTCTAAAATGCCAAGTAAGTAAAATTTGGCATCAATAAAAGGCACCGAACGCTGAAAATTTCACCTCAGCAGTTTGGCTGTTTCTGGCAATATTATTAGCACTTGACTTTGGCATTAATATGGCTCTGGTAATATTTTCAGTAGTTTCAACTCATGTTCAAAGCAGAAAATGACTCTGCTACTTGAAGCCATTAAAATTACCCAATAAGTTTAAACAATGCACACTGCAAAACAAATCAGGAAGCACATTTGCAAGAATGCAACTAAACCATGCTCTACATGTGTTTTACATGATAAACAACTGATCTAATCACAGATAGTATTGTTAAAAATGCGGTGGCATTTTTCGAAAAAAATACATTAAGATGGGTATTTTTATGCCGAAAAAGCCAACCAAATGCACCACTGCAATTTACCGGTATATTTAACAATGAGATGCAACAATGTCATTCTCATTAACATCAATTCAGCAATACTGCAACCATAAACAAACTTAAAAATTTGTAGCTCACTACAAGATTTTTGCTAAAAAACACCAACAGAATGCAATCAAACCCAACAAGCATGATGTGCAGTTTTTTTTCAAATTTCTTAATTACTATTTCTCCAAAGGATGGCAATAGCTGCAGCATTAATACACATAACGTGATGCAGCATATTATTAGCACACCAGAACAAAAGGCAGAATTGACTACTAAAGAGGTCGATAGAGTAACGTCGTTATAAATTTATGCCGGTAGCGATGTGAAGCGCTGAGGACCATTACACCATCCTGCAAAAAAATAAAACACAACAATTAGACTAGTTACCGTGCTACTACTATCATTACAGCTCATAGGGTGACACTGATCTGTTTCCTTAGTGCTCAGCCAGGCACCAGCTTACACCATAAAACCACTGATACAGTGGCTTGTGTATCGTGTGGTGTGCCTGTTTATGCCCTGGCTTCCACTGGTACTCATTGCAGCAACCTACAGGGATGGCCAGACTGAGTTGGCCTGGGTGGCAGGTTACATGCCAAGATGGATTACCTGCCTGCTGACGATCACCAATCTAAGCACTATCTGTGTGGGCATGGCATCAGTTGAATTCATGATCAAGACTGATGTGTTAACCAGTACGCTAAGCCGGCAGCAACTGCGATGCTACAAAATCAGTCAAACTTAACACACTGCAAACCAGAGCCCCTGGACATGACGGAATGCAAAAAGCATCTTTTTCCAACTGCAACGATACATGAATTGCTTAACTTTGCAAACACTAAAGTGCATTCCATTAAAAGTGAAAAATATCCAACGGTAATCAACTAATCACTCTACACTAAATAGTAGCAATAGAGGAAGTATCAGAGTCATCAAATAAAAACAGGATTATTATCAGCACCAATCTGAAAGCCTTTACTAACCCTTATCGATAGCGTGAAAGTGTGATTCAAGACGACATGATTTGGCTCTGGTAGCAAAGTTGGATCCATCTATCAGATATGCACAAACACATGATCAAGTCTCATCATCGGACTAGCAGTCAATCATGGAACATTAACACATCAGAACATGATGCTGCAGACCATTTCCCTCACAATAATGAGACTTGATTTAAAAAAAACAAAAATTACCAAAAATTACTGCTACTTTACCAAATCACCACAAAACAAATACAACAAAGAAGGTTGGTAACGATTAAAGTGTTATAACTGCTAATTTAACCAAAATCAAAAATTAACTAACCATAAATTATGGTTTAGAAAGTTCTGAGTGACTGACAGTGGCAATCATCCAAAAAATGCAGGTTTTTATTTTGCAAGTTCATAAGTTATTCAGCTAAGAAGCTTCACAAATGCATCAAGGCACAATACAGGGTGGGCCAAAAAAACCGGACCTGTTTGAGCGTTGATAACTCAGCGATGGTTACCTGTAGAAAGGCGTCTGATATGTCAAAAGTTTTAGAATGTTGCAGGCAAAAAGAGCCGAACTTGCATAGCAAATCATTTACATATTCTTTGCCTGATTTGCATAAATCTTCATTACCCCTGAAATTGGGCATTTGTCTGCACTCCCATGTGCCCGAGTTCATTGAACTCAAAAACTCACTGTCAAAAAATCCAGATTTAAATTATGTGAATTATTCAGTATGGGGGCATTGCAACAGACAGAACGGTCACAAAATTTTAGTAACTGACTAGCTAAAACGTGTGCTAATCGAATGCTGGGCTCAGCTGATCCTGAACACATTGACTCCAGCGATCGATCAGCTGCCTAAAAGGACTGATGACGGTTATGAATGCAAAAGCTGCATGGGCAACTGCCTATGTTGAATTTCATTTAAACTCAACGTATGTATTAATGATTGTTGATATTTCACTGTATGCTGAATGAAAATCAACTTAAATTCATGCGTTTTTGCCAATTTAGCACGACTTTAAAGGTGGGGCAAATTTGCGTAAATCAGGCAAAGAATATTTAAATACTGAGACGTGCAAATTGTACACTTCTTCTGTACACAATTTTGAAACTTTTGGCATATTACGTGCCTTTCGATCAATAAACATCGCTAAGTTACAAAAGCTCAAATATCCATGTTAAATCCATGTGTTACAGTCAGATTTGGCAGAATTTCGAGGGTGACGAATATTTATGCAAATTAGGCAAAGAATATGTAAATGCTTTACTATGCAAATTTGTCGTTTATTCCTTACAGTATTCTGAAACTTTTGACGTATCACACGTCTTTCTACCACTAATCATCACTGAGTTATCAATGCTCAAACAGGTCCGGTTTTTTTGGCCCACCCTGTATATTATTACTATCAAGTGTTAGTTTTATGCAGTCATGTAGACAGACAAAAATGCTCGTGTTCTCTAGAGACTAGCATTATCATCTTCCAGATGCTTGTCATCATATCTACCTTATAATGCTTTCTTGGTGAAATGAATTCAATCTAAAATTTGGTTAATCACTAAAAATATTTCATGATGCATCACACGTGCTTAATCGGTAATTTCCACAGCTGTGATAATCAAGTAAAAGTTCCACTGCAAGAAATAGACAACAGCAAGAGCAACTGACGTGTTCCGGAAGGTCAGCATTGAGCACGGACTGCAGCAGGTGTGGTGGCAGTGCGGGCGGACCATGGCGAGTGAAGTGACTACCTCCCAAGTCCCGAGGAGGCACAAACTGACAATAGCCCCTCGGTGGAGTCCGTGCTGCCAGCTCTACACAGCACATCAATTCAACAATCTCTCTTCCAGCTGATTTTAATAGTTAACTTAACAAAAATTTAATATTGAAATAATTAATCAGTAATTTCAATTAAAAATACCATAGTAAACTGTGGTAACTAGCTACGAGCATCTATATTTGTTGTTTAGAATCACGGTCAGATGCTATATTAAATGCAGTAAAACACAATCAGACAAAGTTTTTTTATCTAGTCTTGTAGCCAGATGAAAATGTTCATATTCTCCAGAAAAAGAGATGATCATTTTTTGTTGACAATGCATCCAGATGAGCTAAAGAGCTAAAAAGCTAATTTCTGCAGCTGTATTCTCTCAATGTTTACTCAAAAAATCCTACTCTATGTCTATGGCATAAATCTGCATCACAAGAAAGTCTAGATCCATTAAAAAACAAACATGTTCCAGAGAGCCTATTTCAGACAAAAAAAACTTCAGTAAAAGCAGAACATGGAAACTTTGCTCTCCAGCTAAAACCTGAATGACATATAAAATTAAATAATGGTTACAACGTACAACACCAGAAAAGAACCAACAAAATGAAAGAAACTTGAAATACATGTGTACTGGTCACTTTGCTATAAAATGATAAACTAAAACAGATATCACAGCTAGTTTCATTCAGCTGGTTTTTGTCACACCAGAGTTCATATACTTATCAGGTTTTAGGGTTGCTACCAGTGTGCAATGTGACACTGTGCTTAGTTGTGCTATAGAAACCACTGAACCGAACTGAACACATACTTCGTGCGGGAGAAGCACGGTCCTCAGTTGTTGCGGTCGACGACGGTGGATGCTGCAGTAATTTCTTGTTAGCATCATCAGAATTAAGAGCACTGAAGACATCACAGTCATGCTCTGACAATGTCAACACGTTGTTTGGACTGCCAATGTCTCCAATCACCTGAGGCTGTCACAGACAATCATGTTCAAAACATACACTGTGACTGGAAAACAGTTTATATAGTAACGTACGAATAACTTCAGACAACTCTGCATACGATTTATTATCCATTTTCCTAAAAGTGCAGAATTTTCTGATAATGTAGACAGTAATATCAGCTTTTTGTCAACATTGAAAAATTTACCTTAAAAATCGACGATCTACAAAAATGATGTAGAAAACGTGCCGCCATGATGGCCCCCGATAACGTCATGAGTTTAGCCTATAGATATCATGAATATTAATGACCTAGTCTAGAATAATGACATCGTCAGCTGTCAGCAATGTCATTGTCAGCAATCGTCATTGGGGACACTGACAGATTAAAATATTTCGCATAACATAACGTAATGCCGCATTTTGGTTGAAATCACACATTAATTTCCTACATTTATAAAGCTCAAATTGACATATTATATATGAGGGATTAAATGTCTAATTTAAATCTACATAAATTGCACAAGTGAGTTTGACTATGGCCATACACTTTTAATTTTTGCCATGTACTATCCTTAGACTCCACTTTATTCAAATACTCACAAATTTATTCCATACCGTATATTACCATAGTACACAGTGCTGAAAATGCTGTTTCCAGAACATATGGGACAAAAAAGTTCACAAAGTTCTGGACATGTAACACCTTTTAAAAGTTAAAATGAATAATGTAATCACTGTGGGAGTCCAACTAGGACTACGTTCCATAGCAAAGAGCCAGAAGCTAATAATCTGTGCAACAGATGTCAACTCTACCTGCATGATATACTATATGATAAATGATTTGCATTAAAAAAATGGCTGCTGCTGGTCTAATTCAGCACACAAACTAAAAAACAACTAACGTTGCAAATAGAAATAAAATGAGAGAAAATGAAGTAACAGTACTGTCAGTCGACTTACAGTGGCTATACTGGGTGTCGGGCCACTATAGCGAAGAGCTGCCATAGCGAAGGTCCCCGCAAAAGCAACAAAGTCACACAAAGTCCAAATTAAACCCATTAAACTCCATTAAACGTCTAAAAACCACCAGCAGACTCTATTCCGACAAATGCTATTCGAACTAAAATTCACCTTGACAGACACATCATTACACTTTACATTCGCATTCACCAGGGGGGCGACAATTTCACATGAAATGTAGTACAATTTTGTGCTTAATATTAAAATTATGGTTTTCGCTTACAGTTACGGTTACGATTAAAGTTTGGGTTTAGGGTTAGGGATCAGGTTAGGGTTAGCATTTTTCAAAGATTTATGTGACAATAATGCACAGCATAAATTAGTGTACAATATAGATAGTAAGTTCGACGGTGGTGCATGAAGCTACAAAAATTGGCAACAGCTGCCCGTGATGGTCTACTTAGTAAAACTGAGGAGCTAGTTGGTCGAATGGCGATCAGTGAAACTACAGCTAAGGTCGTCAGTCGCTCGGCTTTCGCTAGCGAAAGCCACGGGACACGGCGGCTTTCGCTACGGCGGCCATTTGTTATAGCGGACCCAAACCCTACACTGTACTTTGCACGTGGAAAAAACTAGAATCAAGCCACAAGTCAACTGAACTAACCTCACAGGGATGACACAACCATCGTCCATCAACAAGAAACTTGTACTGATGTACACCTTGTGGCACATTAATCACTGTAAACATCTCTGAGTGGCTGCAAAACATCAGCATGAAACCCTCATTCCAGCGGAAAATTTTTTTTATAAAACTACAAAATATTACTAAGATGCACAAACAGAGACATTCACAAGTTCGATACAATTTTAAGCATCACATGCGGTGCAATTAATCAAATGTGTACATCCCATTTGTACAGGGTGGTCCAAAAAAACGGCACAAAGTTAATGACACCATAATTTTGCAACCGTACGTCACAGAGTTGTGTGGTTTTCAGCAAAATGTTCCGAAAGAAATTCTTTACATGCTTTACATGACTAAAGTCAGTATTTGAATACAGTAGTTAAATATTCTTTGTTATTGCCGCTGGCAGTTTAACTATGCAAAAACACTATTACCCTCGACACCGCGGTCCATAAAAACGTGCCACTTTTATTTTTTCAATAGCTCCGTGAAACATTGGCCGATTTTAATAATTTTTGGCATGCAACATTAAAAAGAAACTTCACGTAAATGTCTGCAGTTTTGGCCACCTCGCCCTAAGGTTGTCGCTACACTACCTTGTGAAATGCAGAAGTCGTATTTTGACCATTGACAACAATGAATTCCTACTGGGCAGTGCATGTGTCAGCTCAGAAAATTACTGAGACCACAAAATCATTGAAAATTTGTTGCTTCATCTTTATTTTAAAATTCTAAGTCGACAAACTGAAATGATACATCAACAGCGAGTGGGCTGCTTGAGTCATGCAATTACTGAACGTGCTGTTGGCAAATGGTGTCAACGTCTTCCTCTTGCGTTTGTGCTGCAGAAAGACATTATGAGCACATGCTGAAATGAAGATGATGTGGTGTGACACGTGTGATTTTTAAGTGATAATAATTGCTAATTGCGTTTGTTGCTATTCGGTTTATAATTTCTGAGCCGACGCATACGCTACCCGATAAGATTCATTGTTGTCAATGGCCAAACAGCGACTTCTGCATTTCACATGGTAGCGTAGCGACAATGTTGATGTGAGGTGGCCAAAACTACAGACCTTTGCGTCAAGTTTTTTCTTAATGTCGCATGCCAAAAATTATTGAAATCAGCCAATGTTTCACAGAGCTATTGAAAAAATAACAGTGGCAAGTTTTTATGGACCAAGGTACATTAAAGGTAATTCTGTTTTTCAGTAGTTTACTTGCTAGCGGCAAAACAAAGAATATTTAACTGCTGTATTCAAATACTGACTTAGTCATGTAAAGAATTTCTTTCAGAACATTTTGCTGAAAACCACATGACTCTGTGATGTACGGTTGCAAAATTATGCTGCTATAAACATTGTGCCATTTTTTTGGACCACCCTGTATTTAAAATAAGACCCATAATCAAGTACACATGAAAAGCCTGCCAGTAAATCACATGTATCCAACTACCCGGTAACATTCAGTGCCAAACTGACAGTAAGTCAACAAGACTCCGTAGACATTGGGCGACTTCACTTTTTGACTTAGACTTTTGCTGAGCCTTTTCACTGAGCGAAAGCTAAAGCTGAATGCTAAAGTCTGTACTTAGACCACAGTTCAACTAAACTTTTGTCTAAGTCTACTGACTTAGACCAAAACGATTAAAAATGGCGGAAAAAAGGTAAACCTAACAGGAAATAAATCAACCATTTACGCTTGGACTTGCTTATTTAATTGCGCCACGCATGCAAATAACGTAATTACGTAACATCTGACGTCACTGCATATTCATTATGGCGTTTATTTTTGGTACCAGACTGCTTTAATTTACTAAACTATCCGTACGCATAGGACTGTAAATAGTCGCCATGTTTTCGCTCAGCTAAAGTCAAAAGTTGAAGTGGATTCAGACTCAGCGAAAGTTAAGCCCCAAGGGCTAAAGCTATCTCTTCCATGCAAATCGAACCGACTTTAGCCAGGTTAGTTCGGCTCAGCTTTCGTCTAAGTAGGTACTTTTGGACTCAGCGAATCGCTGAGACTTTTCGCTGAGTCCAAACTTCAGTCTAAGTAGGTGCTTTAGGCTCAGCGAAAGTCTCAGCAAAATCACTTCACTTTTTGACTTAAGTAGGTACTTAGACCGAAGTTTAGGCTCAGCGAAAGTCTAAGTCAAAAAGTGAAGTCGCCCATTGCAAGCCACAAAAAATGTACCGGGTAACTCTTTTTGACGTCTCGGGCAAAAGCAGTAAAGACACCTTATTAACCTTAATAAATCCTTCACTTTTACTCTCTTCTGACAAGATGCAAAAAAGCTGTAATATTTTTACCTCTTCGACTCTAATCCTTAGCCTACTTTACAAGGTAGTGCAACAAAAAATTGCAAACATAACGTTACAATTCATTCCATTTCCTTTGCAACTCACATCTGAATTCAACAGTGAAAAGATTTTAAAGATCATTATAGCTGGACAATATTTGTTAAAGTCATCCTAAACCAAATGTGATGAACTAGAACTATAAACACATAATTGGATATAAATGGGACAAGATATACTGGCACCGGGCATAAAGTGAATGTGCAGACTGCACCTTCTAACAAGAGGTATCTTTGTTTCCCATCCATCATAACTGCCAGACAAAAACACTTTTTGTCCTTCGCCATGCCATCGGAAGACGACAGGATGTAATGATGTAGACATTACATCCGACTGACCAGAAGGTGCGTCAGCATCATCATCATGCTGAAACACAAACAATGTACCCAGTTCACTAAAACATTAGATATCTGCAATGCTCATACTGTACCAGATGGCATCATCCTCAGGAATGAGCTCAAACTGGTGTGACTACAAAAAGTAAGCCAATTAAACCAAGTCCTACTATAGTAATTGATAAAAATGATTACTACATACTGCCTAACACAGTGCCACTTAAAGCCACATGACTGTACCTGCAAAGTGGTATCTGACTCCATCAACCAGCTTTAACAAAATACATTATAACATTAACAGACATAAAGACCGAAGACAGCAACACCTGTCACAACAACCAGCATTGCTACTACAAGATCTATAAACGTTAAACCGTAAATATATCCATTTAACAGACACTTTCTACTTAATACTGGCCAGCAGTTCATCAGAAAAACCTTTAAGGCTGCTTTTCAACAGCCACAAAAATGTTATAAAACTGCCAGTTAAGAGTGAACTAGTAATAGCACTGAGCAGACACTTACCATGTCCCACGTCTCGAAAATAACATCTGAATTTATCGGACTACTTGACGAATGCTTGTCATTTGTAGTTTCTGCGTGGTCTTTGCTACAATAGTTTGTCCTTTGCTGGACAGCATGGCAGTCGTCCATTCTGTGGTTGACAACAGTAGAGTCCAATGGATCTGGCTTCATCGCCACCAGCACTTCTGTGTTACGTAAAAGGTTAGAAAACCTCAAGAGGTTAGACACGACCAGATGGACATGCGTATATGTACATAAGATATCACACTTCAGGAGACAGGCAGAACTCAGCGATCAATCTCCAGCAGATTTAAGACCGAGCAGATACGTTATCACAGCGCACTGATGATGCAAACAACAATCTGCCGTTCGCTTGAGCAGTCACACTACAAAAACACACAACAGCAGCTTAACATTAGACTACAGAAAATACTATACATGGCATACTATTTAAAATACACACAAGTGATTAAACCCTTATACTTGTCACTCTGGTAAAAAGATTTTTAGACTTCGTGGTTACAGAATGTGAAAGTCTGACTTTAGGACTTGTAATCTGTCACAGCATTTATGCAACGTGCATTCTGCAAAAATACGTTAATGATTAGTATTCTACACTAAGCTACACGAATACGCTGTGGCCATTATACGCTTACTATTTATCACAATTTCGGCATTCTAGGCCAAAGACATAGCACACAAGAATATGGGCCGAAGTGCATAACTTCTGGTAAGCAACGTAAACAATTATAAAACGTCTTTCCTTCTAGCCAAGAAGTGCCTCAAATGTCAGCAAACTATAAACGCAAAATACAAACCATGCCATCAGCTGCAGCAGATAATATACAAAACTGTTTACATCACCGTTTACACAAACTACGTGACGTAGGTCCCAGACACAGAGGTGTGAAGTCTTAACTTTTTATCAACTTCGAGGGGACATTTGTCGTGTGGGTGTGGCTTAGTTTGCGGGTTACAGTACAAAACAGCCATTTTCGCCAATCCCGATTCCCGAATCCCGGGATTGGCGGCGTCTCAATCCCGGGATTTCGGGATTACAAAAATTAGTTAAAATTGTACTTTTTCGCGTAGTAAATGATGCAAATAAGAATTTTAGCCGTCTGATTAATAAAACATTTTATGTGCGCTAGAGTCCTACTAATTCTTGCTATGAACTTTAATTTGTGTTTTAACAGTTACCGCCACTCCCTACAGTTCAGATATACCTTCCGTCAGGGCACTGCGTAGCCATAGCGGGCACTGGGGGCACGTGCCCCTATACTCAGTTACCTCAAATAGGGCCAAAAATGCACCTTAAAACACGTAATTCTCACACCAAAAATCCAAAAATTTTCTAGGGGAGGAAACCCCTCGATCCTCATACCCTACCTCTCAAGTGCCCCGATGCATACAACTAGATCCTACGCCACTGCGTCGAGGCTTACTATGCGAAAACTCGGATGAGAGTGTTAAATTGAAGTTTCACTTTCTTACTTAGCTCTGTAAGGGGTGACAAAAAGTGTCATACGGAGGCGAATCCATATATTATGGTGGGACCATAAATCAAAACCGTGCGTCGTGCCTTGTCGTTTCGTTCCGTGACGTATGAGTAAACATTCATTGTGTACATTCTGTTGCCTAGCCGACTGCGTAAATTGACCTCTAGTCGGCCTACATGGTGCATGTCTGGCTTGACAGATATGGGCCAAATTCCATTAGGGGGCTTACTTTGATCTTGCTCAAAAGCTACTTCTCTGGCGGTCTGCATTCTGCAGGCCTGGTTTCGAGCAGTTTGCCCCGACGTCGCTCTCAGTCCCAGATAGATCCAATACAGTTTCGCCTTGACTTGACCGGGCTTGTTCTTTGGAGACTTTGGCCAGGCTTTCTAACTTTGAAGACTGCAGTACAGGCCTATATCACTGACGTAGGAGCCTATAGATTAATCTACAAAGTTTCAAACCTATAGCTATATGTGGGCCAAAAAGCTGATATGCCCTAGGCAAGTGTGTCTGTCGTCTGTCTGCCGTCTGCAAAAAAATGTATAGGCCTATCTGCTAGGTGTAACGCAAAAATTGTGGCCAAACGGCAAGTGTTGCCGGAAAACTGCGCACGTCACGTCTAACCAAAAATTGCTCGCAAACAGCTGTGGTATTAAAAAGTTGGATTCTCTATGCAACCTGCCAACGGATAGAGGTACTGCACTGACTGCAGCTAGCACCTTTAATTCAAATCATTAGGCCTACTTGCATTGCAAATTGCGACCAAACCGCTTAATTACTGTAGTTATAGCGACATGGACTATATTGACAGTCTAAGTCTTATAGGAACTGACCATAGGCCTATCGCTCATATCTGACGGTAGCCTACCATCGCCGACACTACGGATATAGGTCTAGACCTACCTGTTTTTTTCAAAATAGGGGGACCTATCAGCTCCAATCCCCAAGTGCGTACCGTAAAATTTGCATGGCGCATTACGGCCAAACTGTGTGACTACTGACAGACAATAGAATGCCCTGTTTAATGCCTCCGTTGCTACTATACTGAACTGACTTTTCACATTTGCTGCATATGCCCTTTCGGCGTACGCGATCGAGATTTCGTGATGCCTGCATGGGCTTTTTATTAAAATAAAGTTTGAATTACTTTTGCTTTGGGGCTTTTTGGCGCACCGCGTATAATTAAAATACGTGATAATGAAGTAGGTCATGGTGCAGGTATTTTATATTGGTTTCGGATAACAAATTTCACATTAATAGGTCCCTACAAAAATATTACAGATGCCGGACTTTCCCGGTTGTCAGATCATTATTAGAATTTAATGATGCTTGTGTATATTTGGAAATTGGTTTTGAGCAAACGTATGACAAATCAGTGAATATAGTCACATTTTTCACGATTTTGTGCCTTGTGTCGTGTTATTCGTATCGATATTCGGTAATCGTATCGTAAATGATTTCATGACTGACCCATCACTAGTGCCCGTGGGCCATGTTTGGCCTTGAATTTTGTCATGGAAATGTATATGCGATTTAGTTGTTGGTTTTTGGACAAGTAGAATATTATGAAGTCCAGTCCGGTGTTGGTGTGACACTTGGGGAGAGGCGGTGGGTAGTTTGCAATGGCGGAGGCGGCTGTTCAGGCACCGACAACAGCCAGGCCACCGAAGTATTTCTGCCACAAATGTTCCATCTCTGTCGATCTAAGCCCTGAGCTCCCGGTAAGTTTTGTCACTCGCACTTGATTGCGTCTTGGTTAACTAATGCAGAGGTGCCAAGTTAGAGAAAGAAACATGGGTATTTCTGTCGCTGTCTTTTCCTTTCTTTCCGGACTTTTTGCGTTCACATCCATCCCTTTCCTCTCTTTCCGTCTTCCATTTCGTGACTTATCTTTTTCCTGTAGCTGATCAACCATCTGGGTTTGCAACTTTCTGTTCCAGAATTCTGAACGCTTTCAGCCTGCTGAAGTGTGCCGCTCTGGTCCTCGATTTGACCGTTGGCAGAAACGTCTTGTGGCTGAACTGGCTCTGCACCGTTGTGTGATATTTCTTGATCAGGGACTGGTTTATGTCATTACTGCATAATTTTAATCACTGAATTGGCAAAATTAGTACTGTTTAGGCATTAATTTTTTAACTGTGTTAAGCCATTAATGCATGCATTAATTTTTTAACTTTTGCTTTTACGCGTTAATTAACCCATCATTATATTGCTGATGTTGTAGGTGGACTACATCGACATGGTGAATGGAATGATGACCAATGAACTCGTGGCTGTGTTGCAGGACCGTGACAGTTGTGATGAAATAAGAACAAAACAATTTTTTAATTACTTGAATATTATTCCATCGTCAAATAACCACATCTTAATGAAATATTGGAACTCCTGCTTCACAGAATTTAGTAAATTTAAGTACGTGCATTAATTTTGTAACCCTGCATTAAATAATTTTTTATGCACATTAATTCTTTAACATGTTCAGTTAATTCTTTATTCCACAGCTCTAAAACTTATTGAAATTCTGTATTTGGCTGCTTTTGGTTTGAGCACTAGCATTGCTTTGAGCATTAAATTTTTGAGCACTGTTGCTTGTGAATGGTGACTCCTCACTAGTTCAAAGGGGTACAGGTCAAATTTGGTCAGGTTCCGTTCTGCTATAGCCCGTGTGCTCTATATCTAGGGGCTACCATAGCCACAACTTTATCCTTAATTCTCGTTCAGTTTGAACTAGTGTCCCTTTGGACTAGTAAAGTTTTGTTCCCCTCGTAAATAAATGAATGACTCCAGATTTTTGTCAAGCTATGACTTCTGACATGAGAAATGTATCCTGTAAGGTTTTGTTATGCGAGTTAAATATCACAATGCATGCCATGCTATAGGTCTCAGCTGCTAGGTTTCCTATTGTGGGGCTTCTAACTAACTAACTAGTCTCCTTGTTTTTTCTACTCTTTGTCCCTAATAATCCAGCTAATGGGCTGGTGAGTTCTGTAAGTTCCCTCAGCATGGCTTGGGATGGAGCCCTGGCTGTCAATACATTTTTGTGTACTTTTAGCACTGAAATTGCATTTGGTATGGCTTGATAGTACTGGTTAGTATGTCGGACCCAATGATCTCGGGGTTTGACTCAGGCCACTCTGCAGTCTTCACACACCACCGCCAGTTGGTTTAATGCCCTAGCTTGTAGGCTCTGCCGATTAAGTAACAAAATCCAGAAAATGGTGAAGACACTTTACCGTCATTGCATACATAATCTGTTCTGTTTGTGTTGCAGGAACTGACATGCCCAAAATGCGAGAGTGGTTTCGTTGAAGAACTAACAAGGTAAGAACAAAATATAATTGACTGTTATAATTGCACAGTGAGTTTTGAGTGTTTTAATTCGATTTAAGGTGAATACAAAAAAGTCACAGATTGTATAATTTGTAGATTTAGTTCTAGCATTTAATTCAGTAGTGTTTCTTTTAGACACCTGGCTTATATCAAAACAAGCGACCAAGAAACTGTGGCTTGTGTCAGATACCCCTGCTTGTATTGGTAGTTTTACCATAAATGATTGTACATGTGGGGTTGTTATGCATATACTGTAAACTCTTAATGTGGTGGATAACTTGAAAATTGTATTTTGTGACAGAGATTTGCAAGCTGAACAGTCAGCCAGTGAGAATGCTCCTGCAGGGGTATGAGCAGCAGTTTGTTGTTGCCACTGTCTTTCCATGTCTTTGCAATGTCTTTGCACTGGTTGTTGTGAATGATGAAAGTTTCTCAGTGGTAATTCAAACCCACTGTGTGTGAGTGTGACACAGAGATAGCTCACAGACTGCGAATGAATGAATGATTGCATGAATGAATGAAGAAACATTTTTACTGTGTGTTGCAGCCAATGATTGGATTGAAAACATAAAAACACTAGGCTAAAGGTCAAAGAATAAACATTATAATCATAAAAAATTGTTTCTCAGTCTGGACAAAAAAGATTTAGGATATAACGAGCTGTTCATGTTAGTACATACGAGCAAATGGGCACACATTTGCAAAATGTAAGTAACAGAAACGTCATGTTTTAGTTGCATCAGATGCATAGGACAACTGTCAGGACTTTCTGCTGCTCAAAAAATTTGTCTTGTCAGATGTTCTTGCAGAGAGCCAGAATGTGTAATGATTATTGAAATTTTAGAAACTACGAGAGTTGTTCGATAAATAAGTTTACAAAATGGTGCCATTCCATTAATTTTTAAAATAAGAAAAACTCAAAATATAATTTATGTTGGGAATTTAATTCTGAACATATGTGAAAATTTTTTGGATGCTAACATTATTATGACGTCATCTGTTAATAGAACACAGCCTATTTGTGTATTATAATAATAATACTATTATTTTTTCCACTGTCAACTCATTTACATAATTTACACAAGCGACAACCAGCATAGGAGCAAAAAACGAATAAACTTAATAAGTTTATGTCAGCTCTTTGAACGTTAGTGTTTTATTTTTCAACATATAGTCCAAGTTTGTTCAAACATTTGTTCTATCTGTCAACAAGTTTCCGAATGCCCGATGCAAAGAACGATGCTGGCTGCTGTCCGAGCCACTGACGAACGACTAATTGCAGCTTGGTATTCCATGCAAATTTTTGCTCACCTAGCATTTTTTTACACTAAACTTGTACTGTTGACTTCGTACAACACTTGTTGCCATACACCGGATGCATCACAGAGTGAATGTGATTTGCATGAAATCTTTTGGCCCACAAAAAATGTAATGATGACACGCTGTTTGATACAGGACAATGTTCATGCGAACGTTACTGTATTCAGTGTTCATAAATGGTGTCACAATGACATCATCTTCATAAAACTCACGGTGTCTGGCTTTTTCGCCCCTTTGCCGGTTTGCCCCCTGGCTTGTTCGCCCCATGGCTTTTTTGCCCCTTCTCTCATTTGCCCCTTGGCTCATTTGCTCCCTGGCTTGTTCGCCCCCTGGCTAATTCACTCCCTGGCTTGTTCACCCCCTGGCTCTTTCGCTGCTTGTTCCTGGCTGATTCGCCCCCTGGCTTGTTTGCTCTCTGGCTTATTCGCTCCCTGGCTCTTTTGCCCCCTTACCTTGGACGTTTTGCCCTCGTTGAATGCCAGTAATTCGACCTCAAGGTTTATACGTAATAATTGTCCTTAAGCCTAGGCAGTTAATGCACGATGATGAGAATAAACGATTATGTAAATGTTTAATGCTTTGTTCAATTCTGAAATAAAATTATTAGGCCTATACAAGTATTTTATTATACAGAGTTTTAGTGTGCTTTCTTGCCTTAGAATGTTGACAATGATGTCTGACGCTCTCTATAGATCTAGGCGTTAGTCATTAGGCCTAGACCCAAGTATACCTGTAAGAATTCATTTCAAAGGAAGCTTGACGTTGACACATAAAGTGCGTCAAATACTGGCAAGTTAACTTCAAACACACTTAGCGTGATTGGAGTGGGGTCTGTGATGCGGCTTGCAGACATACCACCACCTGGTGACATGTGATGGTGAGGTAATGCGTGTTTTTAGCCGACCGTACTTAAGTAACGGTCGAGCTATTAGAATGGTTGTCGTCCATCGTCTGTCTGTTACTTACTTGTTGCCTTTCTGTAAATTGAAACACAAACACAAGCTTCAATAATGAATCACGGGTATATTCAACGAGGGGGGTGAATCAGCCAGGGGGCGAACAAGCTAGGGAGCGAACCGGCAAAGGGGCGAAAAAGCCATAATTCAAACTCACAACTAGTGCTCAAAATTAAATTTACTAGAAAACATATATTTCGGATTTTTCCTATTTCAAGAATTAATGGAATGGCACAATTTTGTAAACTTATTTATCGAACGACCCTCGTAAATTCCCTAAATCAGAATTTGTTAGATTGGATCATACGACATGCATTGTGCAGATGTTAATGGGTGGTCCGACTCTGCCCAGCCTGTTCTCGAGCCTGATGATGACTCCCAGTGATGACGATGATCTTGATGAGGACTCGGATGATGAGGATGAAGAGGAGGAGACTGCAGCTGGCGGACCAGACAGACTGCTGACAAGAGCCGCTCGTAGACGACGACGCAACCGACGACGGCCGGGCCTCCCACGACATAATGTGCCCTGGCCGGTGATCGAACCACGAGGATTCTTTCCACGGTAGGCAACCAACAGTTTGATACAGGCTTCCCAGGTCTTCTTGAAAGTCCTAGATTTTTTCTTGAAAATTCCAAGACCTGGAGCTGGAAAATCACTTTGGTCCTGGAAAGTCGTGGAAATTAAAGCTTAAGGTTCTGGAAAGTCCTGGAAAAATATCCTTGAAAATAACACACTTTTTCATCGGCTCAAATGGCAATAATTTTTTTCTGTTCACTTCGCTTACAGATTGCGTGCAATCCCTTACTTTTAAATTTGTGGTGCCAGTACGTATATTTAAACATTTATGATTTATGGATAGTCCTGCAAAATTTTTCGTGGCAGTTTTGGAAAGTCCTGGAAAAGTCTTGGATTTTTTGTCAGTAACAGAGTGGGAACTCTGTTGATAGCTTGGTGTTGTAACAATAAGAACGTTGGGCTTGTGATCGAGAAGTCATGGGTTTGATCTCCAGTTTGGTCGCTATGAGGTGGTTTCTAGCTGGACAGGTAAGCCATCTAGGTACATAACCAACAAGGTCACCTTTGTTTTCCGTCCCTTTGAGGTAGGTTAGTTTGGCACCTGTCTCTCCCTGCTGTTAAGGTGGGCCCATTCACCTGTATTGACTGGCAGACATCACTGTATGATTCCCTATGGCAGGTGAAGCTCTGTAGCTTTGGGATGGGTTTGTGATAAAGAGTTGCACACACCCTTTAGCAAGCATTCGTAAGCCATCTTGCTGCAGTGACACAGCTACTGTAACGTTTACCTGGTGTGATTTAATGTGACAAAAGCGATGATGAATTTGTTAACGATGGCTAAAACTTAAACCAGAAAAATGAAAACGGAAACAAGAAAAACGATTGACAACAAAAAAATTTCTAACAAAGATGCTAGAGTTGTAGTGTGACATGCCATGCTAGTGCAATGCAAATAGAACCATGACTATTCACCAGGCACAAGCTTATGTGGGACGGCCATATGACACAGTCACTTCTACAGTTTGCTTTGTTCTTGTGCTACGTTCTTGGTAAATAAAGTCAAAGTAAAAGAAAAATAAAAACTGAAACTAGAAATTTGGGGCAAAGTCCAACGTGAGTCTGCCTGGTACTCTTAAGTCCGATTGGGGGAAAAATTTGGGGTGAAATTTCCCCGGTAGCAAATTCACGTGGCTCGAACTCAAATGCATTAGCATACGCAGAACGCCCAATGTCGACTTAGGGTAGGTCAACATGCGCGCCTATAATTTTTTTGTTAGTGAACCAAAGTTTACCAATTTTTTGGTTCAACAGGGAATGAATCGCCGTTGATAACACCATTTACTGCTTGTCGATATCTCTATGCGCTTCAGAGATATTTGCAGTCAAATTTGGAAGTTTTTCTACATTACACCAAATTTTTTATGTTTTTTGCCCTCCAAAATTTTAAGGGGGCAGTGCCTTCCAAAAGTTGTACTCTTGTTATCACCACAACCGAGAGGCACGTTACGTGGCAAAGTATCATAAGGCTACTCACACTACCCCCAAAGTTATAGGCACGCACTTGCTAAAATTTAAGCCAATTTTGGACTCCTTTTTGAAAAGGAGGTGGAGGTGTGCTAGTAAGACTTAGTCGTTGTCTAGCGCGTGTAAAAATTTGGGGGCGCAGCACCTCTTAGGGGCCGAAATATGGCCTCAATTCTGAAAAAGTCGATTTGGGTGGGTATGATTTTACCACTTAATCTCCATAATTAGTTTACTAAACTTCACCAAACTTTTTTCACCCAACGTGGGAGGAATTGTGGTACAAAATGTTCTTGTTCGATTTTGAATATCTTCATCCATTCCGGAGATATTCACCGTTGAAGTTTGAAGTCATTCGAAATTGGGCCAAATTTTGCATGTCTTTTGGCTCTAAAATTGTTTTTGCGAGGGCCCCCGAAATTTTGGACAAGCATTATAAAATTCGGCCTAGTACCATCACCATACAAAATTTCACGCCGATTAGCCGACGCATCTCGGAGATCTTACGTTGAAAAAAATAAAACATTTGTGGTAAAACATAAGTCCTTCCAAAAACTATCGTGTCTGGGCGGTCTAATGGAAAATACTTTAAAACTTTGACTAAACGGAGATGAGTCAAAGTGTGTTGTGTGGTTCCATGTTATGGATGAAATTATGCTGTCTTGCGAATCTGTCCAACTGAATACATGTTTCCTTGTTGTGTACCCTATGTACAGATTTATCGAGGACTTACTAAGAGACTTAACCGGTGGTAACAGCGGTCAGGTGCCTACTCTTTTGCCATTGTAAGTGCATTTGCTGTATGCAATTTGCCACATGTGTAAAGAATTAGCTTTTTTGAGCATTGGTAATTTTTACCAACTCTTGACTAATGCTTGTATTCTATCACTGCAATCAGCTTAGCTGCTTTCATGGACTTGTTCGTCAGCACAGCTGAAGTGCTGATTGGCCGATCAGGTGGGTGATTGTTATAAGTAGGCCTGATTCTCATAAGCCATAAGTAAGTAGCGCTGTGATGGGTCTCCTATTAAGAACTATATGACACCTTTACTTTTTAACATTTTTTGTTAGCCGACTGTACTTAAGTAACGGTTGAGCTATTGGCATGGTTGTCATCCGTCCGTCTGTTCGTCCGTAATGTTGAATGGTCATTGGACCTTAAAGCATTGCACATAGTCAACTAAGTGTGTCAAGTCAAAAGAGGTACACATTTGGTCCACATTTTTCATTCAACACTCACAAACATTTAAAAAAAATTTTTAACATTTATTTTATCTATGACAGGAATCTATGTTAGGCCTATAGTTGAATATGCCTCTCCTGTTTGGAACCCGACGGCAAAAACTCTAATAGCTAAGATAGAAGCAGTTCAGCGAAGGTACACCAAACGTCTGCCTGGCTATAGCTGTCTTACC
>Ga0209367_1001303_pt1 | contig 30119 bp, 15 predicted proteins | sample WorMetLIZISLAND2_FD_187412 | JGI IMG/M metagenome (GOLD analysis project Ga0209367, IMG submission 187412) | Marine gutless worms symbiont microbial communities from Max Planck institute for Marine Microbiology, Germany - Olavius geniculatus... ...
GACACCACTGGCTATTGAATGATTGTTTAAGTTCCCACCTCACCCAACTTCTGCTCTTCAACTACCTGGGCAAAACCGACCAAACAAGTCATGTGTTAAAATAAATGAAAAAACTTCTATAAATTCTATCTATCCAGATCTCTGGCCCCCAACAGCCAGTCAATTACAAGGTTTGACTGACATAAAGCAGACAACGTTCAAGGATGTTTATGAATTCAAGAAGTGACAAATGAAGCCTGGATTAGTCTGAAGCAGAACATTATTGATACTGTTGTCAATGAATGCAGAAAGCGTCTCCATGCCTGTGTTCACACAATGCACCCATATTTCGAGCATTTTTGCTGTAGGCAGTTGAAAAACGAAACAATTGGATAAATTGTCAACCAAAGTGTCAAGAAAGTTAACGAAATATGTTTTTGTGCATTATTTAGATAAAGCAATAATACTGCATTGGGCAAAAAAGCAATATTTTATTGGTTCTGTTTTCCCCAGGTAGTGCACAAACAGACTTTGGGTGGGGTGAGAAACTGAACATTTATTTAATGGCAAGTTGTCTCAGGAATATTCGTACCAAAAATCATTAAAATCTGACAATCCTTCTTCAAGTTACAATAAAAAAATGTTTGGGATGTTTTTTGAGACACACCGTATAAAGCACAAGCAAGTCCACAAAAACAGAGATGAGACAGTATTCCAACATTAGTGTTAGACCAACAAACTGAGTCAACTCTCTACACTGGTATAAATGGAATTAACAGTATACTAATACAGCACGATACTGGTAACATAAACAGAAATCAAACTTGCTTCTAAAATAAACAACTGAGTTCATTTGGATAAATTTTCAAAAGCAAAGAAAATTCTACGGTGAAACAAAAAATAAGCTATGGCTTACGACAACTTTTTGTAAACTAAAGCTCATGCTATTTATTACAGGAGTACTGATAAGCACACCTAACTTGGTTGCCACACCGAGAAACTCCTAGAGCACAAAATAACTAACTATCCACACCCCACAGTCAGCTGATTATTCTATAGTCATGCCACTTTAGAAATATCTGTTTATTCAAATGCAGCCAAAAAAATGTCTGCCAGAATAAAACTACACAGTTACAACTACATAAAAGGAAACAGCTTTCTAGAGGGCAAATAGTTCCAACACAGACATGGGTAAATCCCAAACTCTGCAGCTACCAAGCAGACACAATACACACATTACAACTATGTCACCACAATCACAGGGACGAAACACAACTGTGCCAATACACTTTACCTGACTCACTAATCATATCCAGATTAGCTTTCTTGATAGCAATGGCTGCTATAATAACACAAATACTCACTAAAACTAGTTGCTATAGCACGTCTCTTGAGTATAACAGTAACACAACCTACTGCACATGATTAGAAGTAGCTTCAATATCATAGTATAGTACAGGGTGGGCCAAAAGAACTGGACCTGTTTGAGTGTTGTTGACAACTCTGCGACGGTTACCCGTATAAAAGCGTGTGATATGACATAAGTTTTAGAATGTTGTAGACAAAAATGGCCAAACTTGCATAGCAAATCATTTAAATATTCTTTGTCTAATTTGCCTAAATCTTCATTATCCCTGAAATTTAGCATTTGCCTGCACTCCCATGTGCCCGAGTTCATTGAACTCAAAAACTCACTGCCAAAAAGTCCAGATTTAAATTCTGTGAATTAATCAGTGTGGGGCATTGCAGCAGATAGCATGGTCACAATATTTCAGTAACTGACCAGCTAAAACGTGTGCTAATCGAATGCTGGGCTCAGCTGATCCTGAACACAATGACTACTATCGATCACCTGCCTAAAAGGACTAATGACGGTTATGAATGCAAAAGCTGGGCAACTGCCTACGTTGAATTTCATCTAAACTCAACGCATGTGTTAATGATTGTTGATATTTCACTGTATGTTGAATGAAAATCAACTTAAATTCATGTGTTACTGCCAATTTAGCATGATTTTAGTGGTGGGACAGATTTGCGTAAAGCAGGCAAAGAATATTTGAATGCTGAGACATGCAAGTTGTACACTTCTTAGCTGCATTTTAGATGGCCTAACAACCATGAACAAGGTTAGTGCACCACGGATATGTATTTTATAAATATGCTAATGATAATAATACTTAATAGTTTTAATACTTTTAGCTAATAGTTTTAATTTCTGTTTGAGGGCATGACAGACGGAAAATTCGAAAGAGTTTAGTTTTGTTGTATTGATGCAATATACTAGCAAATTTGTCTTTCGTGCTTTGGCATAGAGTATCTAATTATCCGTGGCGCACTAAACTTGTTCATGTTTGTTAGGCCATCCAAAACGCAGCTCTTCTGTACACAATTTTTAAACTTTTGGCATATTACCTTTCCATTAATAAACATCGCTAAGTTATAAAAGCTCAAATGTCCATGTTAAATCCATGTGTTACAGTCAAATTTGGCAGAATTTTGGGAGTGACAAATATTTATGCAAATTAGGCAAAGAATACTTAAATGCTTCACTATGCAAATTTGTCATTTATTCTTTACAGCATTCTGAAACTTATGACGCATAACACGTCTTTCTATCACTAACCATCACTGAGTTATCAATGCTCAAACAGGTCCAGTGTTTTTCGCCCACCCTGTATATAGTATGACAGCTCTACAGTCTACATGAGTCAGTGAAAACTGAGTATTACCTATTAATTGCATCTCCGCGTAATACTTGAGCGATTGTTATTTGTCAACTAGAACCAACCTATTTACTTACTTGTACCTAATAATTCAATAGCAAATAATCAACCAAAATTCCAGTGTGCTGAAAATGCCTACAAATATTTGCAAAAAATTTCTACAAATTTTCCCATCCACACTTTAAACTAACCGACGCATCTCCACCTCTAGTCATTCACCAATTCTGAAAACATTAACTAACAAAGTTAACCAAGCCTGGAAGATGAACCGACATTAACCATTTGCCCATCAAAGGACTGTAAAGTGGATTTTTTTTACAAACCCTATGTCCTTCCTGATACTTGAAGCTCTTAGAAATTCAGGCAGAATCATTCTTATCACAGAACTGATATAAAACATTTAAATTTAATGTTATGAGCTTTGAGAGTTTTCTCAGCTGGTGCCTAACTTAACTCAGCATCGTCACAGAATCAGGTGACCATTAGACTGATCAATCGATCGATCAAATGGTCACAGTACTTAACTCAGCCACAAACTACTCCTGAGACTTTCAGGAGTGCACTGTCATCTGCCTAGCATGGATCCCGGCACTCCACTGCACTACCCTGCACTGAATGGGAATTGCACACCATTCTGAAGGAACCAGAAGCGTGCTTCTATTTCAACCATCTACACCGACACTGTTTTTATGGAAGCAAAACCCAGCACACACTAACCATGCACACCCGACTCAAGTGCTAAAGCTTTCAACTTGTTGAAGTTTGCACTCAACCCTAAAAAAGAAGAAAGTCTTCTTCTGAGTGTATTACCGGGTTTGACAGACTCTTTGTCAGTTGGCGGCTGTTGCAGTCGATGTCGTCGGTGATGTCGTCTCTTGCGCACATCTCTCGGATAGCGCAGTCCGATGTATACGGCCGGCTGGTCTTGAAAATGCTCGCGATGGTGACCTACAATGCAATGGCATTCCATTCTAACATTGTTACCTCAACTACCGTTGCAGCGTCTTCACAAAATTGAGCCAACAGTCAAAGCAGTGATTGCACCATGAAGTAGTCTACAGTAAACATAACAGCATAAAGAATGTAACCAGAGCTTGAAGCAAAATGGCCATCTGGAAAGCTCATTGCCTATTCTTTTACGATACAGTTACAAAAGAACACATTTAATACACATTATTAGATCTGCAACCACACATCAATTTAGTTGGGTGCTCATCATGGCGCCGCAGACATGACCTTTGGCCTAAATCTTGTGTCTATGGTAATATTAAAGGTCCATGGCCACGGTCAAACTCACTCGCGCAATTTCTGTAGATTTAAATTAGACATTTAACCTCACATATATAATATGCCGATTTCAGCTTCATAAATATATGAAATTAATGTGTGATTTCAAACGAAATGCGGCATTACATTACGTCATGCAAAAATATTCTAATCTATCAGTGTCTGCGGTGACGTCATGACCCTAGTCCATATAGATCATGAATATTAATGGCCTAGCCGACGATGTCATCAATCTAGGCTAGGCCATTAATATTCATGACGTCTATAAACTAAACTCATGACGTCACCGTGGGCCATCATGGCAGCGCGTTTTCTACGTCACTTTCATAGACTGTCCACTTCAAAGGTAAATTTTTCCGTGTTGACAAAATGCTGGGTGCAGATATTAGTGTCAAAGTTATCAGAAAATTCTGCACTTTCAGGAAAATAGATAAAATGTATATGTTAATTTTGGTGTCCACGGACCTTTAAGTCCCATCAAAATCAATCAGTCACCTACCATGCATGACGCAATCGATTTTTTAATCACCTCTTGTTTTCATATGGCAATTGCTCGCTGAATATCAGACATTACCTGCAATGTCAGCCTCACTAGGCTGAACATGGACGAATGATCCATAGTCTTTGAGCGGTCGATCAGGGTCATCCATTTCGCTAACAAACAACATTTCACAATCACCAGTCACATTTCTACTCGACACAAACTGACAATCCTTCAGTGTATCACAGGGAAAACATGTCAGTCACAGCACATGTAGCAATCTATTACAAATCATAAGCGAAAAAGCGAATCTCCACGTTTTTGTCATAACTTATTTAAATGCTGAATTAAATAAAAATTCATTCAATGTAATCATTAAGATTAAACGTCTGATCATGAATCAAATGTCGTTTGTAAACATTAATAGTTCATTTTCTTGCAAACATTTTCTAGAAATAGTTTTTGCGAAAACAAAGCACCTATTGCTTATTTTAATGTGCTATATAATGTCTACGTAGTACGTACTTACTTATTTACTTACAGTACTTAACTCTACTGAATAGCCTTCTGTTTTCACATCATCTGTATGCTTGTCCATCTGTCACTCTGCTTAGTCTGCTAGGTAACCAAAATATTATGAGCCGATTTTAATGAAATGGTATGGAGCATTACCACCCACCAACTGAATGATTAGATTTCAGTGGCAAATGACAATGTCCAGACCAGCAGTGGCTTCATAGCGTAACAGTTATGACGTTTGACTTCTGACCATGAGGTCATTGGTTCCACTACGGGTGCGGTCACTATCAAACGTTTAGTACTTGGATGGGTGACTGTCTTTTGACAGGTAAACCTTTTAGGTATACATGTATAGCCAACAACAAGGTCAACTCAGCCTTCCATCTACCTGGGGTAGGTAAATTGAATACCGACCTGTCTGGCTGGGACTACAGCAGGCTGTGTGTCGGCCCGTCGGGTGGCAGACAATACTGTGTAATCCCATATAGCAGGTGACGCTCCATAGCTCTCAGATGGATTTCCTATGAATAGCTATACCATTTAACCATAACCATGTTACCATGACAATCAAAAGTCTAAGTACTTACCACGACTACTGGGTAACAGCCTCACAGAATATATCAGTTGACAGGATGGCGACAGCCAGGAAAATAACAGCAGTCAGATCCACAATAACTGCTCATTGTGCGTTGGTCTTTAGTTCATCATCCTCCATCATAATCTGTACAGCACACAACAGCAGTCTGCACTTGGAATGCTGCAATATCAACAAGCTATAGACCCATATACACAATACTGCCCGGGGACATTTAACCTTCAACAGACACTCAGGAACTGCAAAGAACCTGGAAAAACGATCAGTAATTTTCTGTAGCTGAGGAAACAAATTTACAGTAATTTTCAGCGTGTCATAATGATTAGTAATTTAATTCCACGATCTACTTTTGTCGCCTATCTCTCAATGCAGTGACTGGAGTGTTACAACTGCCCGTAATCTCACTCCACTGAAGCGTGACGATCAAAACGTGTATGCTCGAGTCTGTGTACAGCATCCATTCTCAGGCAAAACTCGCCGTAGATCACAGTCATGAGATAAGTACGTTTCAACAAGGTCTGCACAGTACACTCACACTGTAGACTGTGTTTTTAAAACCTATACCTATTACATCTTTGTACACATTAAAATATTACAGCAAGGCACAAATCATGCAGAAATTTGAGCAAGATCCCGCCTTATAAGCCACTAAGTCCCAGCCTTCCAGGAGCAGCCCCAACTTACCTATTTTACACGTAAGACTAGCTACTAATAACTACAGTCCCTATGGACCTTGGCTAGCTAAACACAGATTTAGCAGCCACAGGCAGCGCGGCACTGATACAAAATCACGACGACCACACATGCAGCCGGCCAGCATATAGTCACTTAGCTGATTCACGGCCACCCACCAGACTGACTGCATGGACGCTAATGGATAACCGCAGGAGACCACTCCAGCGCCGACAACACTATCACGTAACCATAGCAACCAACCAGTAGCCCATCAGTAGCCAAAAAGTGCCGTCGTCGTCATCCATCTATAATTATAGCATTGCAGTGCACAGATTTCTTCACGTCACTGACGGTGCTAACTATTAGGTTGCCGCTGCAGGACTGGCTGGCTAACAACTGAATCAATCAATGAACCGGGAGAGTGGAGACTCGATAATGTAGTCTACGTCTGTGACTGCACAGTACGCTAGCTGCACGCAGGTTGCAGACTGGCCGACTCTAAATTCAATTCTCGCGACGCATTTCCACTTGCCGACCGACGTACTAGCGGTCGCGCTTATGGTACCATGTGTCTGTCGTCTGCCTGTCTGTCACCTGTCGTCTGTCTGTAACGTTATGTACTGCGGCTAAACGGTTGTACCGACGAATAGAGCGTTGGTTCTTATAGGCTGTCAGTCGTAACCAACCATGTCGTTTTTCTGCGGCCGCGCAGCGATTTGGTCGCAATTTGCAACGCCTGCATCCATCCATTTTTCGAAGATGTTTGCCATGTCTTGACAACTTGACAACAGGTGGGAAATGTACGCTAGGAAGTTAAGCGACATCACAAAACGTCTTTTCGTCTTCAAGTAAGAAGCCCCGTACGGGAGCGATTAACGAACGGACAGACGAACGGGCAAGATTCATAATGCGGCCAGTGAGGATAGCCGCATAAAGCCGTTGGCGTCTCGTAGCACTGCTATGTCCGTGGCAGTCAGTCGTCAGCGGTCTCATGGGTTTAAAAAGTATGCAGGCCAGGTATTAAATTTTCCGATAGACACTGCAAATTTCCTGATAGCGCTCAGAATTTCAATTTTGACCCGAAACTTCCACACTCAGGGAGTTTTGAGCCCCAAATTTCGCATCGTTAACGTAAACTTTCGCACAGGAAAAAAATCCGACAGTTCAAAATTCGGGAGGGGGCATTTGCCCCCCCCTCGGCTATAACGCCACTGACAGTCCAGACGGACCAGTCAATGACGATGACAGCCCACACATTCACTATAGAAGCTATTACCGACACGCGTCTTGGACGCAGGCAGCAGCAACACGCAAAATACATTTCACCGCCAGACTCCAGTGCTCATTCACTCACCGCAGCTACATCACTAATCCATCATTACGTCATGCGACCGAGCACCTGCCGGCCTGGCCCCGCCCCCGGCGCCGCAGCAGCTCGTCATGAATATGCAAACACGCCAGTGACGTCATTGATCGGCTGCCGAGCCCCGCGGCATTGGCAAGCGGCTAATAGCTGCTCACCGGCACCGGACCGGATCATTACGGTAGAGTCATGACCTGGAGATAAGTTGTATTCGCGTAATATACACGGTAGCCTACATTGTGTATATCGTGTCACACACTCAGACCGTGTCACACTGTTGTACATTCACAACAATAGTCGCTTCTATCACCATTTGCCAAATCTGCAGGGCTAATCAAGTCCCATGCAACTGCATCCAAGCGCAGTAAAGCCTTCAAAAAAGCACAGCCACAGTGAAAAGGCTAAAGGTCGTGATAGATCTCTCTATCGGAAACCCATCGCAGAGCTACCGAGCGTCACCTGCCTGTCAACACCAGTGTTGGTCCTGCAGCGTATCCAGCCACGGGTGAACGCGTCAAGCCTTAACCCCAGCCAAATAGGCTGGTACTCAATTTACCTACCCCGGAGGGATGGAAGGCTGAGTTGACCTAGGCGGCTGGTTACATACCGAGATGGTTTACCTGCCCGAAGACCGTCACCAATACAAGTAGTAACCAACTGATAGCGACCCGACAGGGAGTTGAACCTATACGACCACTCGATCGTAAGTCCACGGACTTCAAAACTGCTTGAAGATTAAAGGGCTGGTTATTACAACAAAACACAAAAACGGAGTATTCAATTAAACTACACGCAGCTTGCATTGATACTGTTTTCACAACTTTCGGCTGCAGTCGTGCATCATAAAGCAAACGACGGTGTAGTCTGTGTGACCTGAGCGTGGTTTAAACTGATACAGCACTGTCTGGAGTGGTATAAGCTGGAACTGTGTCGCTTGGTCACTCCAGCAGTGCAGTATCTGTGAAATACAAACAGTCAAACAGCACGTCCAGCATATGGACACAGGTCACTGTCTATCTGCTAGCTCATGTCCACAATAACTGTAGGCTACTACAATGAGCTGTTTCCACTTTAACAAAAAGTTGCACCTCAACACCTCGATTACGAGCTGAGCATCAACGATTACAAACTGCGTATCAACATAGTCAAGTAATACTATGATTTTGTTGCTTACAAATTGCAACAGACATATACCAAGCGACCGCAATTTATCAGGAAAAAGAATTTTGTTACAGCAATGCATGTTTACAAACAAAGTAGCGACAGGCCATGGAACAGTGACTGTGCAAAAACCTACGCACGCAAGGTCATAACTATAAAGTTTAATAGTCTCTACTCTCTACAAGGATAGACTAGGCGCCTGCACGCTGTGAACCACAACACAGGCACACTAGGCCACTCACTAAAGCGTCGGATATGATCTAGTTCAAAGACAAAGCAAACGAGCAGATCAGTCAACATTACGCTGGAATTGCACCACCAACCGGTGTATAGAGACAAGTAATTTGAGAAAAGCTCACGTGACGCGCGATAGCAGCAGTCCAGCCACTTTGGCAATCAGTGTAGGCCTACAGCAATAAGATATCCATGCATCTTAAAAGAGTAATCAAATATGAGACTCCTTGAATTTAAGAAATCAATACTTAGATTCTTAAAATGTACGTTTTATGCAAAAATGTCATACTCAGGTTGTCCAGGTCCATCTCCAGCCATATTGGTGCAATTCTCTTAAAATGTGTGCAGCAGCCGGAAATCATAAAAATTCACTAAAAACCCTATTTTGGGGGTTCAAGATCATTCAAGGTCATCGACGTTGACACCAATAAAAAGCTTGTCAGTATTGCTTGTTACAATAAGCAGCATGTATGTACCTATCTGCAATCGTTTTCATGCTACACGAGATAATAGCGGTAAAATAACCACTTTTTAGGGGGTAGCGACTAGCGATCTTCGACGCCCGCCTGTGCTGGCCTCCTTGAACCTAGGGAGTCAAGACTTGGACTGCTAAAATCCATGTTTAATGCTGAAAATTTCATACGCAGGTTGTCTTGATCTATTTCCAGCCATTTCGTCACAACTCAGTGTTGAAATGTGCATCCAAAAATTGTGAAAAATTCACTAAAAACCCGTTTTGGGGGTTCAAGGTCGTTCAAGGTCATCGATGTTAATAAATCTAAAAAGCCTGTCACCAGTGCTTGTTATGATAAGCAGCATGTCTGTACCTATCTGCAACCGTTTTCACAATATACGAGCCAATAACGGCAAAATAACGTCTTTTTAGAGGGGGTACCCATGTTTGATGCCCTTGTTCGAGGGGAACCCCTGCACCCAAGGGCAAGAAATGTTGTCAGGATAAACTAGAGACCTTGAAGCAGCTGATGGTGGAAATTTCGTGATCCTATCTTGCACCGTTTTGACACAATACAGCAGTGTGACGGACGGATGGACAGACAGACAGACAGAGAGACGAACAGACGCCCAAACCATAACTAAGACGCGCAAAGCATTCTGCTATCGCACGTAAAAACTCTTCGGTGACCATATTCCTACAATATCAACAGATTAGCAACAAAACTCACTCTTCTTCCCAAATGTCAGAAACTGAACCTGTTTCTCTGAGAATGTCCACACATCATCTGGTGAATACTTCAGGGACTACATCTTACCATAATCAGCCCCTAAGGTAAACTTGGGGAGCTGCAAGTTTGCAACCCGTCTGTGGAGCCACGGAAACACATCTCTATCTTGCCCACAGATTAAATAGTTTTCTTTGAACAGTCTCACTCTGCAGTCTGCCGGTGTCCACTGTCCACAGCAACTCTATCCATGGTCAGGACTCTTCAACCAGATGGCGTCCGACCTGTACTGCAAAGAAGAAGAAGCGGACAGAGTACTGAGAGTACAGACGCAAATTTCTGACTGGTGAGGCGACGAACAGGCAAACAGATCACTGATTACAGGTAGGCCAGTATAATAGTGCTCAGTCCATGTCGTGACGCTATGGGGACGACAGCAGCAGTAGTGACATGATGACAGATGACAGCTGTCATTATCTCAGTCACTAACAGGCAGTGAGTGAGTGAAGTGATCATCAGCTGCTGTAGCATCTACATGACATGAAATCATCCTGCTATGCGGCCGTCCTAATAAGCCTCAGCACAGGCCTTGCCAGTCTGTCACGCATGCACGGGTTTTTCTTAACTCGAGAACAAAGAAGCACAGAAAAAAAAAACTGACGTAAGGTTCAACAGGGCAGAAGTGACGGATGTAAAAAAGTTACAGCTTGATCGAGGTCATCAGATGTCAAAAACTTCTAGAAAATGACGCCATTATGGCACTATCTCGAGTACATGTTTATTGATGGTCTGGCGGCTCGTAAGGCGGCTTTGACCACTGCTCACTATAGATCCAGCGCATTGGGTGGGCGCCTGCACAACTAAACGGACCGTCACAAACATATTGTCGCAAAGGCAGCGTTCGTTTGTCGAGGCACCCAACCAGCACCCAAATCAGTACACATTGAGTTCATACGTCCCCCTACTGTCCTATTATGGCAGCCATGCACCCCGCCAAACACACCCACTGTCTAGGGCCTCAACCCAAAGCTCACTGCCCCATTCAATGGGATTGGGAATCATTCCCAGTCCCTATAAACAGGAATTTAGTGGCTACAGCCTACAATATGCAGGCCGGGCCACTATTAAAATCACACAAATTGTGTGGGCAATTTCTGTATTTCTTCGGCAGACAAAGATAGACAAAACACTCGAAAAGAGGTGCATCCACCTGGTTACATAACCTAGTAAGTTACGTTCGCACCCATAGATGCTCGCCGTGTACAAAATTTATTAATTTAATCTCAAACTAAACCTTGGCGCTGTAGGCTTAGAGAAATCGGTCAATGCACACCAGACAATGGCGGACATATCACGGATACAGCACCGACAGACAAACAGACGCACACAAACGGACATGCAAACAAACTGCGTGAAAACAATGTCCAAACAGTGGCCAAGGCACAAACATCATAATATTATCAGCCACACTCATAGTCAATAAGAATGCACCCATAATGTAAAACAGACAGACACAGGCAAGGGCAGGTAAATATGACACCAGTCTGCTAGCTGCGTTCACCTGTGTCACTAATCACGCTATTGCTGCTGCTGCACGAACACTCACTATAGTCAGCTCAGCACTAGCTCTTGTATGCTGCTACTGTACAGTGGCATAGACAATGGGGAAGGGAGCCGAGCCCCCCCCGCTCTAATCCTCCAGACAAGACATAACCATAAGTTTAAACTGCTCCAAATTTGCCAATTTGGTCAGTTTATTCTCCGGAAAATAATTAAAACTGTTGCTACCAGATCTCATCTTTTAAAGCTAAAATGGACTAAATTCGATTTCGGCTGAAGCTATGAACCCGTACCCCACTGTGGGGAGCTCAGTGCTCCCCGAGGCCCCTTACCTGGATTTTACAGAGTCTTACTTCTAAGAGAATGAAAGGGGAAAGGAAAAGAGAACAGGATGAAAAAAGAGGAAAGGTAGAAAAAGAAAGAAAAAGGAGGGAAAGAACGAAAGAGGGAAAGAAAGGGAAGGGGAAGGAAAACAGTCCCCTAATTGACATTTCTGGCTCCCCCACTGCCACTGTACACTAGTCAGTACAACGGCAGTTCAATTACGTCAGTCTGAGGAAGACGGTTAATCAATAACTTCCCAATGCAGTCTTCATTAAGCATCAGATCAGAAGACAGGCTAGAGCAGGCAGGACACAATGACGCCTTTGACACTCTGTCAGTGTTTGGCTGTACCTGGTATAACATTACGGTATTGGGCAGGGTGGGTAGGCCCTAGTTCACATTATATCTGGGCTAGGTTTCTGATAAAAAATCAATGGCGGCCAGACAGAAGGCACCTATGCAGAGCAATTCACAGCGAAAAAAAGTACTTAGCAGAAATGACAGGTCTTGCCGAAATGATGGGAACTTCTCTTAAGATTAAACACTGACAATTGTTTATTCATCATCAGCTATATGCTAATTAACTGTTCTAATTCAAGTGAGTCCTTTCGTTTTCCAGAGGTGCTTTGGCCCTAGTCAGCACTTTTACTTAGCCATCTCTGTTGGTCTGTCCATCCATCACATGAGTGGATCAGTCAAAAACGGTGCAAGCTAAGATCATCAAAACTTCACCGTCAGCTGCCAGGAAGACTCTAGTTTCAGGATCTGTAAAGCTTTTCCATAAATTCAAAGGGGGACACCCTGAGCGAAGGCACTAAATGAAAGGGGGTAGGGAAAATTTGCAACTTTTAGCCAATAAGTCGAGCTGTATCTCAGAAATGGTGCAAGAAAGAACCTAGGTTACTATAAATCACTAATAGGAAGTCATATACTGGCTTTCGATCAGCAGTGAAAGCAATGACCTTGAATTGACTTTGAATGCCAAAATAGTTTCTTATGGATTTTTTGGTGATTTTAAGCTGTATCATACATTTCAAAAATGAATTGCACCGAAATCACTAGAGATAGACCAGGGCAACATGCATATGAAATTTTCAGCATTAAACGTAATTTACACTAGTTTTAATTTTGGCCTCGTGTTCAATGAATCCTCCATACGGGGGCATCAAACTTAGGAACCCTTTCAAAATATGCACTTTCGACCAGTCCAAAGGCAGCAGCCACATAAGACCAGTAATATTTAAATGAAAAATTAAAATCATTGTGTCTGATGTCAACTGCTGGGATCAGTGAGCTTAGATTCGTGCGCAGTAGGCCTTCATACATGCACTGCTGTCACGCGTTCAACTTTGCTTTAGCTGGGCTTTCTTGTTTATCTTACATTTAAGACCGTACATTGTGGATATGCTAAAACTTAAATCAATCCTCAAGCAACGTGAGACAAGAGCCTGATGCCAGAATATAAAACAAAACAAAACTGATCTAGCACTAGTGGTACTTCATACTAAATATTCCAAAGTCCAAACTCAACTGGCATCACTACAATGATATGCGACATAAAAATGCGTTCCTTGAAAATCAGTTCACTGGTCAAAGGAATTGCTCAACAAATGTATTAAACATCAGTAATGCTCAATTCGAAAGCTTGGCTGAACTATTGTACTATATTGTACACCCATTAACTCACAACAACTCTCAGCACCATCAACGCTCAAGAATAAGTGGTTTCAGTGTGTCTACAGGCCCAACAGTCAACCCTTTATTTACTGTGAAGGTTTACAAGATTGACAGATGATTTAATCGATGGTGTGATTTAAACTAATTTTTATGCGTAAACGTTTTCAAACCCCACCAAATAAAACTGTTTAGTGACAGACTGACTGAAAGCCATCAGAGAAAAAAATTCCACCTGAGCTCAAGTTGGAATTGAACCCAAAATTACAACAGAGCACCAGCTGCAAGGTAACTGGTAGCCATGTTCCAACAGACATACTCACCAAACCTAATTTAATCAATAAGTCAACTAATCACAATGCAAAGTTAGATAACAAATTTACTAAATACACCAAGACCACAGCTGACTATACACAAATGGCCCCAAATGGCACAATAAGGCACAGACCCCCGGTGACTGGCACATAATGCCTAGTCCCACAGCACTGCAATATGTTCAGATCAGCAGTCTGATAATAGTCATCAGAAATTCATACATTCAGAGTTCAGATCACTGATCTGAGAATGCAGCCTGTCAGTGATATATTTAGACAGTAAGACCTTATGCAGCTGACTATCTTGCACAAATAATACCCACCTCAGTAAGTCAACTTGGCATATGTAGGCTATACTGAGTGTATGCAGCAGCTTCAAACCCATATGTGTCACTGTTTAATGTTTGTTTCCCTGTTCAGTTTTCTGTCTTTAGTTATATGCTTTTGATTGGTATTTGTATAGTTATTTTTTACAAAAATGACATAACACACCAAATAAAAGTAAACTATAACAGTGAACTGCATTTACTCAATTCGTTTATTCTTGTAAACTAGGATAATGATAAAGAAAAGAAACATGATTCACAAAAAATGTACAAGGTATGAGAAATTTACGGAAAAACATATGATAACTCATTAGCTGATATAGACAAGAAATTTGAGCTAATGCTCACGAGACGCGAAAAAGCCTATAGCAGTTCCGGTTCAGTAGTTTAGCTGAAAATTAGAGTGTTCACGCTAAGTTAATATACAAATACCAAATTTTCTATCTGGATCACATAACGATAGTTCCATGGCGCCACCTTGTGAATGATAGAGACTTGCGTCGCAGCACGAAATCGACAAAAAAATCCATACAGACAGAATTGCAACGGCTAAGACGTGCTGAAAACAGTAGCTACTTTCGCACATAAAAAGCATCAAACATGCATGCAGTAATTAATTTCAATTTTTCACTTGTATATAATTTTGATATAGTGCCATAGTAACCAAAAATTTCATTTTCAGCAATTTGAGGCTGCAAAATGTAAATCACCACACAATCAGTTCAGTTGGCATTGTTTACATTGGTGACAGCTGGCAATGGCAGAAGCAGACAATCGGCATGTGCAGTGTGCACCACCAGATCAAGTGACAATGTATCGCGATTGGTTGAAAGCTACAAATTCGTGAAGCTTTAAAAACAACATATGGTATCAACCAGTAGCATACTGAGAACAGCCTTAACATCAGGCTGACAGCTACATCATATTAATTCAGGTTAATGTGCAGTCAAGTGGGCATTGTCCAAAATGTCCATGCTAGGATAGTCAAATATGCTGTGCGTCAGGATCCGAACATATCAATATAAAAAGACTGCCTCAGATCGGAGATCCAAGTACATCACTTCTCGACCACTGTAGTCAGATCACCGACCTGAATATATAATTATTAAAGCTGTTAAATAATGCATTAACTTAACACGCTAACAAACTGACATGCTTTAAAAAATTAATGCACATAAGTAAATTTACTTAATTCTGTGAAGCAGGAGTTCCAATATTCCATTAACCTACGTTTATTTGATGATCAAATAATATTCAAGTAATTAAAAATTGTTTTGTTGTCGTTCCATCACTACTGTCACGATCCTGCAACACAGGCACAACTTCGCTGAGTTCATTCCACTCACCCTTTCGATGTAGTTCGACCTTCGACCACCTACAATTTCAGCAATGTTAAAAAATTAACGCTTCGACAGCTCTAATAATTATCAAGTCTCAGATGTTGTATCTGATAATGAAGCAGCCAATTCGTCATAGCCTTTGTGTTGCTTCAACGACGTGACCATGTGATGACCGCCCCTTAATCCTAATTCTTAGTCCTGAATCGTCCTGAACCCCACGCCTAACCTAACTCTGCTTAGAAACTCGAAAAACACAAACATAGATCAACAGTAAGTAAAGGTCCTACTTATCGACCTCATGTACTGGGATAGTGGGGTATACCTACTACTGGCACCACTTCTATGTGGGTGGGCGAAATTCGCACATCTCTTTCACAGTATCAAAGCGTGTTTAAAAATTATACAGTTAAACAAAACTGTTATACCTGTCAATATACGTATCACACCGATTTACGGTACCAAATACACACAGATTATTATCAAAACAACCATAGATAAAATCATGATATGCATAGAATGCAAAAAAATTATTTACTCGCACTTATAGGGCTGTGCCAAACGAGAATAATAGTACTCAGGTACTCGACTCGAAAACGTTAACCATTACTAATAATCATGAGACGCGAGAGAGCCTATAGCAGTTTTTGTTCGCACGTTATTTTGGTCCATGACCATCCATTTCGTTGCAGTTCACTTTTCTGCAGCCGAAAATCGCCAAAAAATTACTAAAAACCCCTATTTTAGAGATTTAAAGTCAATTAAGGTCATCGATGTTAATACCATTTAAAAACGCGTCACCAGTGCTTAGTATGATAAGCAGTACACATGTCTGTGCAAATCTGCAAGCGTTTTCCCGCTAGACAAACTAATAGCGGAAAAATAACCACTTTTTGGGGGTACATTTGACACTGGCGGCGTCCATGGGGTCGGGACTTGAACAGTTATTGTCGAAATTTACATTCAATAGTAAAACTGTTATGTGCATGTTGTATTGGTCTATCTCCAAATATTTCTGCGCAATTTTTTCGTGAAATGTACGTGTGTCGTTGCCGAATTTGCTAAAAAAAATTATTAAAAACCTCTTATTTTAGGGATTCAAGGTCATTTCAGATCATTGATGTTGTCAGCTCTAAAAAGTTTATCGCCAGTGCTTGTTATGATAAGCAGCATGCCTGTGCTTATCTGCAACCATTTTCACGCCCCCTCACCTGCAGCGGCACGAAATTTTGTCACAAATACTTAGTACACTAGCCTAGGCTCTATCTTGAAAACCGGAAGTCTCTATATCTCACCTGGTCTTGGAACGGTACTGGGACGTGACAGACACCAACTTCCCAAGACAGACAGAATTAGGCCCTAATAGGTTTATACTATCGCTAATACGCGCTATAGCTTGAGCTATGCTAACTCTCGCGCGTAAAAATGTGGTGATGGTGCCAAAATTTTTACTATAAGCTTACTCATACGTAAAGCGCTATTAAATTTAGAGGAAACAGTTCCACAGCGTTCGATTCTCCAATTAGGGGCCTCAATGCCTCTATGGTCCCGACGTTTATTGGGGCTTATACGAGACTTTTTGAGACTATGAAATACCTGGAAACATTTTAGATATTGTTGACTATTTACATAAATAATGGAGACGTACGTATAGGCCTAAGACCATAAATCTTTTGTGTTTAGTCCAACGCAGCGCCGAGCATTGGCCTTAGTTAGACATAATAATTAAATTAACGTCGTATGGCCGTGTGTCCGTCCAGTGTCTGGCGTCTGTTAAATCTGTGTAGTGTGGTCTCAACTTTGAAACGATCTACACCAACTTTGGAACACAGCTTTTCTTTTACGGCTATACGTACGTGAACAATGTGTGATTTTTCTACACAACCGTTTATATAATTAAATTAATTTTGTTGTAAATTCTGAGTGGCCGGGATGGAATAATTTTAAACAGAATGGTGCATGGATTAGTTTTTGAAACTAGTTAAAACATCTTAAATGCTTGCTCGCTAGGCCTATAATATTGGCTTCGATCTTTTACCTGCTCCACGCAGTGATCGACACGGTGCATGATGTTGACTTTCGGACAGACGAACGGACTGACGTATCATTTGTTAGGCATAGGCCTAGCATAACGCGCACGTCCTATAGGTTGTATAGGCCTAAGGTCTACGGTCACAGGGACGTTGAGAGCCATGTCGGGGCTCGGGGAAACCATCTCGCGGGGCCCCTCTGGAGAGAAAATGTTTGGATTATTCTTTTTTACAATGGCACATTTTGAATTACTTCATATTTTTGAGCGACGTTGGCCCCCAAACGTCGCGGGGCCGAGGGTAACTTACCCCCTACCTCGCCCCTCTCTCGACGGGTCTGTACCATCATATTAGGCCTATATACTCTGAAAAGCTGAAATCACGCCGAGCCGATCAGATACAACAGAAGTACGTACAAACCATAGAAACATGGATAGCTGGCATATTCTCTGCATGCAATATAGGCCTATGTGTAAAATCAGGCCTGCATTTATTTTAATATACAGCAAGCACCATGTGCGTTTTTGATGTGCATCATGAATAGTTGTTTCACTAGGCCTATTTGAATAAGTTCCACCAAGTTTGTCCACCAGAATGACGCTTATTATGCCACCGTCCTAATAGGCCGTAATACGTGTCTTGCCTGTTCATCTGTCCGTCCGTCCGTCCGTTTCGCCTGTCTGCATGGCTCTTAAATTGAAAACAAAAAGGAGTAGGAAACCTAAAATTTGTGTAAGCGTTTTCCTCGACAAGAGTAATCGGTGTGCCAATTTTCAGTTAAAAAAAGTAAAAAATTAAGCTTGCAGACATCAAAACCTCTAGTAAATGATGGATATCTCCTCGCTTTGGTTTGTGCGGTGGCAAAGTAAAAGCAAACTTTCAATTGAAACTGAAAAAAGTAGTTTTGTATTGCACAAGGCGGACGGCTGCACAATATTTAGCAGTAGGCCGATGTATTGTTCTTGTTTCCGGAATAAACTGTCAATGATGGTAAACAAAATGTCGCGTGATCACATCATCGAATAGAAGCCAGCGTTGATTGGTGAATTAGCGCAAAGACACTCGCTAGTCGCAGCCATACGCTGGTCACGTGATAACTTGACGCCGACCTGATAAAACCAGAACTAGAACTAGAACTGGAACTGGAACTGAAACTGAAACTGTCAGTCTGACGACGACGAGATTCTCGTGATATCTCGCGTTGAACGACGTGACTTGCTGCTGATGCTGCCGCCGACGAATCTGATAGAGGCAAGTCTGCCGTCTCTGCAACATAATTACACAACCTTATTAATAACATTTTATTATCATCATCATTAGCAGCTGCAGCAGCACTGTCAACGCCGCTTCTTATAGCTATAGACTAGTCCTGTGTCCACGCTGCCTACGTGCAAAATTTTACATGTACTGTGCATTTTTGACATGTCGCCTGTATCTTCTATACATGCAGAATGTATCGGTGGCACGTAAAATGTTTTCTTTGTGTGTTTTTTGTGTTTTTGTGACACGAATTTCAATTGCCACCTGCCGCTATTGACTAGGCCTAAATATCAATTTAACCCAGCAAGCGTAGCGAGCGGAAAATTGGAGCCGTGGTCGCTTATGTCGTTCAACGGAGGTAGACCTATATGGTAGTTTGTTTGGAAAAACGCAGTGGCGGTTTTAGTCCCGGGCTGGGGACACAGACCCCCAGTTTTACTCCAGCCGTCCCCAGTTTCATGGTCGCCCATGATTTTTTTGCAAAGATAACACACACATCTTATGCCTTTGTGTTTTTAAAGTTTCGAAAAGTGGGCAAATTTGCGGCTTCCATTCAATGCCCCAAAACCAAAAATGCTTCAGCTTCAAGGGGGTTTCCCCCCTTGACCCCCTGACCAGGGACTCTGCCCCTGGACTCCGCTGGGGACTCTGCCCCAGACCCCCGTTATATGCTCGCGCTACCGCGCTGGCCATGGGGCCATGCCCCCAGATTTTGTGGGCTAGAACCGCCACTGGAAAAGCGTAAGATGGTAAAAGATTTACCATTTTTGCATTCTCCGAGGAGGTGTACGTGACAAATGTTTTTTTTGCATGCCCCTCTTTGCAGATTCCCATGTGCAACAGTTTGTTTGCTGTTTGCTCAACAAATAAACTTATATACGACGACTGCTAGACTGACTGTGTACGAGTGGCACGTCTTTGGCGGCGACGGAGACTCTGTTTTCGGCGACTAGCGTGTAAATGTGAAAGTCTTCTCTCTGCGCGCGTCGTATCCGCAACTGAGCTACAGTTCTGCCTTCTACGTCACTCTGACAAACACCACACAGACGATACATAGATATCAGTCACATAGTAGTAGCCTACGTGTATAGCCTGGTGCCGTGATGTTTTTTTAACAATTTTTCTTCTGTGGACATTATCTTGCACAGGCAAAAGCAATACGTTTACATGTATCCACGAAGAGCCTACCGGTAGCTATATTGGCCTAAGCCTACTTACACTGGCAATGCAGTTCGATCGAACAAAAAATAAAACCAAAGATATTTAGCAATAACCGGCAATCCAAAATTATTGGCACATACTCTGCTAGGGAAACGTTCACAACTTCACACCAATTTTTTTCTTTGCTGCGTTTTTCTTGTTTTTGTCTTAAGAGGCTCTCGTATCGGACAGACGGACGGGCGACTGAGACGACGCGTAATACGGCCTTTATAAGATGGTCGCATGACAAGTGGCGCATAGGCTTGAGAAATTTTTGCAGCAAAGACCAAAAACGTTTATGGGGGAGTAAACGCAATTCGCGGCCAATTTGGCTCAGGTGGAGATTTTCCCCTCGCCTGGCTGGCTAAGTCTGGTTTATTAAAAATTCTACGATATTTTCTGCTTCCAGACGAATTTCGCTGCGCCATATATGCTTCCAAAAATGCGTTTGTGAAAAGTCCGCTGTTTGAGCTTACAGCGTTCCCCAAACTCCCTAGCTGGTGGGGGTGCTCGCTGTCCCCTCCTCAACACCTCACCCCGCTTTCGGATTTCGGCTCAACATTTTCGCCCTTGAGGCTTCCGGGGATGCTTCCAAATTCAAAAAGCCGCATCTCTCATTCAGGTAATAACAATGAAAAGCAAAAGTGCACACAGTATGCTGAGTAACGCTAAATTTATGATAAGTAAGTGGTTGTATTAGGGGCCTATAATTTAATGTCAGAAAAGTTATGTGAGACCTCCATGTTTGCGGGAAAAGATTTACGGTAAGCGGGATTTTATCTGGTTCAAATCTAGCCGCAGTGCAAGCTGAGTGTGGTTGAAAGCAGTGTTTGAATTGCCGGGGGGGGGTTGGGGGTTGAAACCCCCAACTGTTTTCTGGACCCCCCTAACACACTGTCAAATTATGTACACAAGGGGTCAGCTACGTACTGCATACATACGATTTTAATCACAATTTTGTTCGGTCTCCGACCGTCGAAAATTTTAACCCCCGGCTGATTTTTCACAATTCAAACACTGGTTGAAAGCGTACACGCGTGTGAGCTTGGAAGTGCTGATTGTCGGCGTCGGCGTCGGTCAGGGTCGTGCCGTTAGCGGCGATGATCCAGAACAGTGAAGTGAGGCGCGGCTTGGCGATCAACCGACACGTCAGCAGCACGTCACGGTCTCCCACCGACGCCTCGGTCCACGAGCACGAGATCTTCGGCGCAACTGTACGACACACGTCCACACACACAGTCCATCGGCACATCATCAATCGCTCTCGGTATGATCGGTATGATCAATCAGGCTATCAGGCAATCAATTCCCTTTCGTATATACGGTCATAGGCCCTATGCCGCTATTCGCGAACGAAGTTCAACGAACCACAGTGGCACAGCCGGCAAATGGATATATAGCACCGATAAGCGTAGGCTACTTCAAAAATCTATCCAGCATGGTGAACTTTATTGTACCTGCAAAAAGAAAATACTTTTTACCGCAAAAATTCGTACTGGTATAGTCAGTAGGCCTAATTTATTCATTTCAGTCTAAATATAGCCCTATGTTGTTTCAAATCTACTGGACCAGTTAATTTATACGCTTCGAACCTCAATCGCCGTCCAACATTTATGCATGTAGGCCTATGCCTATAGCTGATATCAAATATTAATAAAAGATTACAGACGTCGGCGCCGAGTGCCGACATAATATGCGGCAGTCAGTTTGCGCAAAAGTATGGATCGTCTCGAACGTTGCCAGCAAATCAGGTCACCTCCGGCACATAAACAATGACTACTTGTCCATAGCGCTATTTTCTTTAGCTTTTTGACGTCTGGTGACTTTGATCTTTGACCTTTTGATCTAAAAATTGGCACAATAGTTGCTGTTGGCCTATGAAATGTTAACAGTTTTTTTCTGCGCTTTTTTCGCTTTTAAAAATTAAAAACCGGTAGAGGGCGGACAGGCAGACAGAAAACGTAATGGCTCCTGGTACATTATTTTATTACATGAAGCGAGTGAGAGATTTCGCAATGGGCTGTCCCATGAGAACTACACCATAAGCATCATTTTGTGTTACTGTTAAGCCGAATCGCTTATTCCAGCGCAAGCGATTCCGCCTATAGCTACACATTTCTCCGTAGCGCAGTCTATCTGTCCGTCTGTCGTCTGTCGCATTCGTGCACTCTGCGTAAACAGTTCGACGAATTCAGACGCACGTGCATGCAGGAACACTTTTGGCGTCCAATGACACATTATGTTAGATGAGAAAGAGAGGATGTGGAGGTTAAATCCCAGCCAAAACTTGCTATTGCCTATTTATGATTCGCCAGGGGGCAGCACCGATCAGCGATTTTGCGTTTCACCGAATTACTTCGGTCCTTGTTATTATTATCATTATTACAAAACGGCGGCATAAACAGAGAGACGGCTAAATTAGAATGCTATACATCGTGTTTCCAAAAAATGTGCCACTGTTATTTTTTGAATAACTCCGTGAAACACTGTCGGATTTTGATAATTTTTTGGCAAGCAACATCACAAAGAAACGTGACGTAAACGGTAAACGACTATAGTCTAGTTCACGTCATCTTAATGCTGTTGCTACACTACCTTAATAAATTCGGAAGTCGTAGTTTGGCCATTTACAACAATGAGTTCATACTGGTTAGCGTTTTTTGAGACGCGGTGTATTTAGTACTTAAAACACACTTAGCTTGTACTGGTACTTTTTTTTATTTTCATCTGCAGTCATGCGTCATAGAGCAAACGATGGCGTAGTCTAGGCTATCTAAGCGTGGTTTAAGTACGATACCGCACTGTCTGGAGTGGTATAAGCTCGCAGTGCGTGCTCGTTTACCCACTGCAGCAGTGCGGTATATAGTACTTACAGTCGACATGCAGCTGAATGCGTTGAACGGTTGGTTTCATGCCAGGCACGACCGCCACACACTTGATGACGCTTCCGTCGTCCTCAGCCGCTACTTCGAACTCCTTGTTCCACCGGTCTGACCGCACACGGATGTGCCGCAGGCCGCGCGCCCCGGAGGACAGTGACAGCGAGTTGCTGAACTCGAACTGGCGGCTGACGTCGCGGGCGCCGACATAAACCTGGACACTAGGCGGTGGATAGCCGCCGACTGCGACACAGCGCAGTGGACGGGACCGGCTCTCGACCGTACGAAGTAACCGCAGTGAGGGCGACGACGATGTAGCGTTGACGGCGTTGAGAAATAACATCTTCGACACGGGCTCTATACGACAAACGGCATAACAACTTACTAATTAACTTAACTGTAAAATTCACTAAGTTATTGACAACGCCGTTCTAATAGACCGCATAATACGGGCATTGACCATCCGTCTCTGTTCTTCTGTCTGTTTCATGATAAGGGCTCTTAACTCAAAAAGAGGGCAGCAGCAACCGATGCGCCAATTTTCAGTAAAAATGTTAAAGTTCAAGGTTACCAGACGCTAAAAATTTATAAAAAAAATGGCGCAAATGTTCATACATAAGGCTGACGCTGGTCGGTTGGCTTACATGCGTCGAACGGCTTCGCCCACTGCACACTAGGCGCAGTATAGTTGGATAAACCAGAAACATTTTCAGCTTTGGTCTGATGTACACTAGGCCTACGTTATTTTTGTTTTGAATAATGTAAGAGAAATTTACGCGGTGGAGTACGCAAATCGTGTGAACATAGAGCGTGAGCTGCATGCAAACCTCGTACGTAGAGGCGATGAGTGACGTGTGCGAGCGTCAGCGACTGAGGTCCTCGAATTTCACACGTGTAATTACCGCTGTCTTCTGCAATCACGTCTACAGAACAAAAGTGTCAACATACTGGTTAATACTGATAAGTTTATGGCTACAGTTCAACAATAACAGACTACAATGTATACAGGCCTACCATAAAATAACTCACAACAGGGGCGTATTTGAAACTGTGGAAAAGGGGAAGCGCGTGTCCCTGTAGCATTTTTTACGTTGGACCTGACACAATCTTTTTCCTCTGATGATTACGTTTATCTTTTTAGTTATTTTTTCGCTTTCAAGAAAAGCAGAAACAAGCGTCCAATGCGCCAAAAATGTCAACAGGAAACTTAGCAATGAACAAATAGCAGAGTGCCAGATATGCTTCATTTCGTTAGCCTGCATGTTCCATGCACAACCACAGTCGAAAGTGGGCTGATCGTTCGACGTATTTTAGGCCTCAAATTTGTAGGAAGCTTGAAGTAACGTCTATAACAAAAAAAGTAAAATGCTGAAATCAGAGCGAAAATTTGTGGGGAAAAACGCCAACAATTTGTACACGAGAGCAGAGTCTTTCGAGTGACCTTGGTGGAGTCTACAGTGAAAATTTTGTGATCCTAGCTGGCGTCCTTTTGACATATAGCCCCTATACTTGTACACCATAAATGATGCATACAGCAAGCTTACAAGCTATATTCTGACTCCCTGTAAAATATAGCACCGGAGATCGACTGTCAGCTGTAAAATATATCGTGCGGCCGTTCTATTATGCCGCAATGCGGGTCTTGCTTAATTGTCCGTCCGTCCGTCTGTCCGTCTATCCGTACAGGCTCATAACTCTAAAATTAAAAGATGCAGCAAACCAACGTTGGCGTTTGGACGATCTTCGGGGCAGAAGTAACCGGTAGACATTTCAGTGAAAGATAAAAAGACAAACTAGGTCATGGAATAAAAAAAAGTTGGAAGGAAGCGAACCGAGGATGGAGAGTTGTATGAGATAGTACGGCGGCGTGGCTGTGAAGGAAAGCTCCAAGCGATTGGCGCTGGATACAAACGGTTCATTGACGCTGCCCATCAGTTGATCTGCGTCCACTCAGTGAGCTGCTGCTTGCGCCAGATGACCGGGTAGTCGAACATGTTGTAGCGCAGCGACTTGAAGCTGCATTCGAGCACGGTCGTGTCACCGGCGTCGAGTATCAACACGTGACGCTGTGTCAGCATCGTCACGCCACTACCTGTATACCAGCATTTAATCAGTCGATCAACTTTATTACCCTCAAACTACAAAACAAATATAGGCCTATATTCCTAAGAAAGTCCAGCTGTCGCTAGAAAAAAGAGGCTAATGCCTATACAGTTCCTGTTGCAGTACTGACTTTTAAGGTCATCCAAGGTCAATGATTTTCACGTCATCCAAAAGGGCGTATACCACTTTCTATTAATGATTAACAGTAACCTTGGCCTTATCTCTTACCGTTTCGGAGATATGTCCAGTTTTCCGTTGAAAAACCCACATTTTTACCCCCTTTGTTCAACCCCGAATTTGAATATGTTTTTCTTGCACTGCATCCCCCAAATTTTGTACGCAGAAAGCCTCGACAGAAGGCTAATTCAGAGCCGACAGAAGGGCCTCCGTACCTCCTGGCCCGGGGGGACCTCACGTATGCTCAGGGGCCTCATGCTAGGTGTGAAAAGATTTTCTAGTTTTACAAAAAATATATTCATAATATAAAATGAATAAACATGTGGAAAGTTTACCCGAAGTTGACAAGTCTATTACTTTTCATTACTGTACAGTAATTTGTGACGTATTGCATGCAGCCTATAGACGTCATTTTTAAAAAAAAAACAAATTGTATCTGATTTTTTTTGCGTTCCAATTTTTTTAAAAAGTGGGCAAATTTGCGACTTTCAGTGAACGTCCAAAAGCCAAAAGTGTTTCAGCTTCAGGGGGGTTTTGCCCCTGACCCTCTGATCAGGGTCTCTGCCCCTGGACCCCGCTGGGAGCTCCGCCCCAGACCGCCTATATATGGGCCTCACACTTGTATTTGGGAGGGGGCTCCGACTCTAACGCCGGTGGCGGCACTGGGTTAATTACTCGTGCAGAAAGTGTTTCTTTAACGCCTAACGCTTGTCCACAATACATTCGTTAGGGACAGACAGACGAGGACAACCGTGCCATAGACGCGCCCATAGCATACAGCATAGCTGTAGCGCGTCAAAAACAGACAATGAAGTAGGCCTAAAACGATCTCCGCCATGGTCTGTCACCTTTTCGCGGTGGTGGGGCATAGATCTTCGAAGACCCGACCGTGTTCTAAAATCCGGAGAAAAGGAGCCAAAAAGTGCAGACCAGCTCTGTACATGTGCAGTTACCGAACACTACCAGTTCTGATGTAGGCTACTGGTTAATCAACAGTTGGGCCGACGACGAGAGTTGAGCACTCGATCAAACTACGTCTTCGTCGCCCAGGCATTAGGCCTAATGCCCGATTTCTGAAACAAAGGGTAACTCACAGTAATATGAACAAGCAGCCCAGCTGTCGCTATGGTGGGCCGACCGTACTGGTTGTCACTGACCTTGAAGGTCATCCAAGGTCGATGATTTTCATTTCATGTAAAAGTACGTTTGCCACTTTTTGTTAATGATCAATAGCAACCTAAACCCTATTTTGCACCGTTTAACCACGATACATCCGTTACAGACAGATGGACGACGGACGACAGACGGACGACAACCGTAGCAAAGGGCCGGACTTCTTAGCTTACAGCTTAACGGTCGGCCCAAAAATTCAAAATCTTGGTTTCGAATTGTGATGCACATCGCCACCAAAATCGTCGTGTTTTCTGGACAGCGACCATTCATGCAAAACAATTTCTAATCAAATCAGAATTTGTTCATAATTTTTACAGTAATCTTGCTGAACGACAAACACAGAAACAATCGGACCTATAGATAATGCAATTACCTTCTTATTCGGCGAACGTAATAATATGTGGGGTTAAAGTTCAGCCTATAAAAGCCGTGCACTAGTAGATTATAGAGGAGAATTACGATAATGACAAACGCACTCGTTGCTAAACATGGCTCGGTTAATAGAAATGGAGGTCAAAGCGAGGCACATGATAAGAAACACGTTAGACGGTCTATTAACAACACCAAGCCGTCGCGTACTAGAATTATGAGTCCTCAGTCGATAGTCGGCTGTCGTTCTTTACGTCTGTAGCCCACAGGCTACGTGTTAATTTGTTCCGTTACGCCTGGCAGGTCACTGTCTCTCCATAGTCGTATTAGCGATCGCGTGTCGTAATGCGGGTTTCCTGTAATCCCCGGAGTTACACATGGATCGGGTCCATCCACGTGTTGGGTTGAGTTGGGTCGGATCGGGTTGGGTCGAATTTTTGTCTTATTTCGAAGGTCGAGTTGGGTCGGGTTCAGTTGTGTGAGTCTGCGTGTTTGCATGCCTGTATGTTTGCTTCATTCAAAGAGACTTACTCTCACAAATTAAAATTATATTTACTGTATGCGTCAATTACATTTTTATTTTTAGTCACTGTTATGGTTTGTTGCTGTGTATGTTTACTTTTTTCGCGGTGACTTATTCTGCTAATATTATTTTATGCATACATTACAAATTTATGAATAAGTTGCTTAATTTTTAACGAGCATTGCCGGAATTTATACAGAAAAATAGTGACTGATGCAAATGTGAAAACTAGATAATATGCCAGAAGATCTATAGATCTAATTGCAGCCATGGGTCGGGTCGGGTTGAATCCGTCAACTGGTGGGTCGGGTTGGGTCGGGTCAATTAAAAGTGACTTGTTATCCCTAGAGTGTCTCGAAACGGTGACGTAGCCCCGCTTACAACGTCCACACGGCACACGCAGCGAAACAACATTCCGTGATACATTAAGGAATGAGGCGTGAAATACACATTCCGAGACACTACATCGCATTAGCGCGACCGTCCGTTCAGCAACTGCCGTCGCTCCATCAGTCCGTCTGTCCGTTCGTCCATGGTCTGTTATTGTTATCGTTCGCACTGCTCCGTTAACTCCTCCCACTTCACGCAGATTGAACACAGCATGCAGCGTCGTTGGTTGAAAATGTTTTGGGCAGCGAGAAGTCGCAATCTTGCCGCCGCAAATTTTGCATTTTTAGCCAGAATTTTTACGACAAGAATAAAATTTTCCAAAAAGTTAAAATTTAGGGAAAAGGGGGATTGCCCCACTGCCTCTTTGCCACGGTGCTATTGACTGCAGCAAAATGTAGAAAAAATTAGGCGGATTTTGGCACGTTCTACATGTTTGGCCGAACACGGGGGCCCTAACAAAATATTAAGGATTGACGTACCCCATTTCGGGTGATCAGTTTTGCTGTCAAGTGTCGAACACATAGCAAAAATTTTTTTAGCGATGGCGAGGCCCCTTAAACGTCGCGGGGCCCGGGGAAACTTTCCCGCTATCTCTGTCTCGACGGGTCTGGTCACAACATGCTGTACAACGCACTGGAGTATATTAACTGGAGTTATGGCCATAACGCAGTGGACGAAAGACTTAAACTATTGATTGCGTAATTTGTATTTAGCTATCAATTTATCGCGCTTTTCGTCTAGCGTTCGAAGTCGTTTGGTACATAGGCTCGTACAGTTTGTACGAATATAGCAGTATCCAATTTCTCACCGTATCGATTCGCATTCAAGTTAGTTCGTTATAATCCTGTGACTTTTTAAATTCGATCTTAACGAAATTATGTTAGTTAGAAACAGCCAGCGTCGACTTTTCTATTATTTCTCAATTTTCTGCATGGGTGCAAAGTACCTCGTCAAACTACCACCGCTATTTCGTGCATGCCAGAAGCCCACTGTCGTTGCTATCCCATTACTTGTCTATTCTGCGCAGCCTAGTCCATAATCTTGTCTTATGGTAATTATTACGTGGGCTCGGACAGTTCAGAATTATTTTTGTTGAGGAGAATAGTCCATCAGTTACACCTGTCGAGCCACATTTTGAAATTTTGTTTACCACTAATATCGAAACGTTGATACATGATGAGAAGTATGTTCTTCCCGCGTTAAGCAAAAAAGTCGGGTGAACTTTGGTCCACTAACCACACACTGACCCACCCAAATCGATTTTTTCGAAAAACCATATTTCCGCCCATCAAATTTTTACCTTCGCTGTAAAATGATCAAGGCTATTGCTATTGGGACCAAGGAGAAGTAACGTCACGAGTCACGAAACTTTTTCACGTGGCGTGCCACGAGGCAGACATGACAATGTAAATTTTGGGGAAAACCAGCATCCCATAAATTTGAGAGAACAAAATGCGTGCAAAATTCGGCGCGCTTTCGGATAACTTAAAAATTTAAATGCCAATATTTCTGTAACGGATCGCAACATCAAAAATCCGAAAAGCATGTGATCAACCACATCCCTCCTACGTTGGACAAAAAATTGCCAAACTTTTGTCCACTAACAAAACAGTTATCACATTGTCTTTACATATAGTTGTAATCTGGTAAGTTTTTTTTACATATATAATAATCCAGATGGCTGTTGATGTGATGGCTGAAAGCTATCGAGCGTGTATGGCGAGTGAGGCTGATCAATGAAATATGCCAAGCGCTTTGCAACTTAAGCAGGGTTACCACTCAACGCGCCGAACGCAACACAACTGACGTAACGCATTGAACGCAACTGACAGAATAGACGCAATGACCGATGGGGCAAACGACTGTTCCCGTGACACTCCGTCGTTTATGATTAATAGTAAGTTGCTGGGCGTTTGTTTTTTAAAATATAGTGTTAAGTTTGATTTATTTTTGTTTATTTACTTTATTCGTAGAGGATGATTAGAATGCGTTCTGTTGCCCTGCAGCGTCCAATTGCAAAAGCAGACGACCGAGAGGGTTGCGGAATGCAGATAGTTACGTGTATTATGACAGCCGTTGCGTCAACTACGTCAGTTGCGTGCGTTGCGTTAAGTGGAAACTCTGCTTGAGTCGGAACACTTCCACCGGCATGACCTCTGCCTGACCTCTGCCGTCTTGTCGTCGATACCAAGTAATCGCTGTACCGTCACTGTCCGGACGCTATCTTTCTTCACTCGAATCGATAAATGTATTTTTTTCCATTCGTTGCAGCGGTATACCGT
>Ga0209367_1001304_pt1 | contig 30117 bp, 25 predicted proteins | sample WorMetLIZISLAND2_FD_187412 | JGI IMG/M metagenome (GOLD analysis project Ga0209367, IMG submission 187412) | Marine gutless worms symbiont microbial communities from Max Planck institute for Marine Microbiology, Germany - Olavius geniculatus... ...
CCTTTTACCTTCCCCCTCTGTCTCTTCCCCTCCCAATGACTGCTACTGGTCGTCAACCATGCTGGCAATGATCTGTTTGACAGCGAATGCGAATGCAGCGAAGCCAATGATGACAATGAGGTTTGTGAGAGCCCCACCCATCAGTGCCTGCCGGTTGTCCCTGGCAACGCCGTGCAGCGGACCAATCAGACCGCGTGCTGCTGCGCCGTGGCCACGCCCCCCGGCGTGTGACAACATGCCCCCCGTGTTGCTGGAGTTGGCATTGCGCAGCTCAGTCTCATGCTTCCGCTGTGCCTCGCGTATTTCCTACATACCACAACTTTACACTACAAGACGCGGACCAGGCTACCACAATATCACACTTACTCTTGGGGCTGGACCGCTGCGTAAGAGTTGTAGGCATTTTATGTCCAGAGCAGTTCTCATTATTATATGCAAGTATAGGTCATAGGCTTAAAAAATGGGTTCTTGCTCGAAATCTTTAGAGCTAACACTAGATAAGCATAGTTTAGTCCAGATTGTGTAACGATCTCTCATCACTGGATGGAATGTCAGCAGATGAGCTGACAGACCTCTACAAAAAAGAGATGACGTCACTTTTGGACAAGCACTGCCCAGTCACGAAGGTGCGCCACAGACTGGGAGAGATGACTCCATGGTTTGACTCGGACTGCCGTGCTAGCCGCAGGCGTTCCAGGCAGCTTGAGAGATGCTATCGACGAACTTGTTTCAGCGGTGATAAGCTTGCCTGGGACGATCAGCTAATAATAATAATAATAAAATAAAGCGGATTTATACACGGCGCCTAAAAGCAGAAGTCACTAGGCGCCACAGTTTCAATCAGTCAAACAAATGTGTCTTTAGTTGCGCTTTGAACTGTTCGTAGTCCTCTACAGCCCGCAGTGCAGCCGGCAAACTGTTCCAGCTGAAGGAAATGCGGTTATTGTACGAAGACGAGCACCGGAACTACTGGAAAGGAAAAATCATTGATAACAAAGGCGACTGTCCGAAACTCTGGCGTACACTTTCTGGTGTTATGGGGGAAAAGACCAGTAGGCACGTTGATGCTGAGGCCCACAGTGCTGAGGAATTCGCCAAATTCTTTGATGAGAAGGTGAAGGGCGTCCGTGAATCGACCTCCAGCACGCCACTGTACGACGTACCGGTCACTGCTGCACAGACGCTGGACATGCGGAATCCTGTGACAGTTGACGACGTCTGTAAGTTAATCCAGTCTGCCTGCAATAAGACACGTCAGTCTGATCCAGTGCTGACGTGGTTGGTGAAGAAGTTTGGTTAGCGCCATTTATCACGGGACTTTTCAATGTGTCTTTGGTGACTGGCTGTTTTCCAGCCATATTCAAGCATGCCATTGTCCTTCCACTGCTCAAGAAGAATGGCCTGGATAAGGATCAGCTGAAGAACTACAGGCCGGTATCTGACTCACCATTCTTGACGAAACTGTTGGAAAGAGTGGTGCAGACGCAGCTTCAAGGTTTCCTGACAGCCCACAGCATGATGCTGATTCACCAGTCAGCATACAGGCAGCACCACAGCACGGAGACGGTACTGTTGAAGCTACTCAGTGATCTTCAGCAAGCCAAGAACCGTGGACAATTGTCAGCTCTTTGTCTACGGGACTAAACGGCGCCGTCTGACACGGTGGATCACGAGCTGCTAATTCAGCGACTGCAGCGAACCTTCAAAATCAGTGGCAGTGCTCTGGCGTGGTTCGAGTCTTACCTGTCTGACAGAACGCACTGCGTAGTCGTCGACAGCGTGACGTCTCAAGTCCTACATGTGTTGTGTTCTGTGCCTCAGGGCAATTAGCCATTGGATGTCCGCCAATCGCCTCAATCAAACTCAACATGGTTGTGGACTGGCACTGGGAGCAACCTCGACCGACTGCCAGAGAGTGCACGGCGACTGAGTGAGTAAGCGAGTAGGGTTTAACGTCCAAGTTACACCAGAGTCCTCGTGCCAGCACTGAAAAATTTCTCGTGCTAGCATTAAGTGACTGTGACTGTGAGATGAGCCATTGTTTGTGCTTTACAGAGCTTTGTGCCAGTGCCTACATAAAAAAATATCATCAAGACAAGGCCTCATCACATCAGAATTTGCCTGTGGCAAGTGTTCTCGATCCATTTGTCCATACCTAGGGACCAACCGAATTCACGGGAAAAAATGCATGATTTCACGGCAGAATTTTCAAAATGTGTCAAATTTCACGGAAAATTCACGGAAAGAGTTTAGGAAATTCACAGGAAATTCACGGGCCCCACAGATGTTATTTCGAGGTGCTGTGCTAATGCAAACGAAGAAATTTGAGAACAACGAATATTTACTACACTAAGTCAAGACTCAAGACAGTCAATGTCAACTACTTAGTGCTGAAGTGCGACACGTAGCAAACAGCAACATCCGTACAAAAGCTGCTGATAAAACTCTGAAATTGTCATAAATTAAACTAAAAGCGCTAAAATTCACAAAAAAATCATGGATTTCACGGAAATCAGCGTTGTTCACAGAAGAACGCCAATTTCACGGAAAATGTCACGGCCGTGAAATCGTGAATTAAGTTGGTCCCTATCCATACCACATGGAGAAGGTTGGCTTATGCAGTGCAGAATTATGCCTGCATCAATCCATTCAACTGAAATGTGTTATCTGTGTGATACTGTATGTGCACTGAATATTAAATATGTTAATTCAATGAATCAAATTTGTGTTTTATTTTATTTAAATACAAATTTCGGACATGATTTGGCTTTGTCGGAAGCAATTCGGTAGTGCTATTATGTAAACAGTGTTCTGCAATCTAATGCGTAATTGTTTTAAACATGTGTCTTAACCCAAAAAGCTCCACGAACAAAATTTTTTGTCCCAATCGTTCAAGAAATGACTGCAATATGATCGGTATATACAAATGAGGAATGCTCTGGATCTTAAAATGCATACAACTCCTACCTAGCCCCAGGAGTTACTACAATACACGGACCAAGCTATCACAATGACACACTGCACATCACAGACCAGCCTGATTGTGGCCTGCCATAGCCAAGGGCCGCCATAGCCACAATGCCATAGCCACAATGCCAGAGGGGGTCCGAACGGTCTGCTGACGAACCCTAATCCTAACCCTAACCCTAACCGTAACCCTAACTATGGTGGCCGCTGGCTATGTCGGCCCTGGTTGGCTATGGGATTGTGGCTATGGCGGCCCCTGGCTATGGCGGGCCGTCACCGACCAGCCTACCATAACATTACACTGCAATACATAAACCAAGCTCGCATAATATAACACTACAAGACATGTAGTTCCACGTTCCACGTCATACGGATGGGTTCAAGGCGTTTTCAACACCAAGGCCAGTGGTCTTCGAGGCCAAGGCCAGACCTCTCTCTTTGACACCAAGCCCAAGGCCACGATGTTTTTTGTCTATCGCAAAACGTTTCAACTACAAAATACAAAGTTCTTCAGAATGCAACTACTTGAGTGAGTGAGTGAGTAGGGTTTAACGTCCCACCCGACACAGTATAGGTCATTTCGGGGATGGCCTTTCCAAGCAGAATGCACAAAAACACATAATAATGGAACAGTAAGTTTAACCTTTACAGAAACACAAAACACAAGATACAAAAAACAAGCTAAACCTAAAATTGTAAGAATGCAACTACTTGAACATTTATTACCTGCCCCACTGCTATACCAAAGCATGGGACACACTAAAAAATTGCACTCGTCTATCTGTCTGTGGGCAGTCATATGGCTGCAATTTTATTCGATTCTCATGAGATTCTGCAGTGCACAGTGGTTTGAGTCCCCAAAAGTAAGATCGTGTTTGTTCAGGGTTGAAATCCAATCACCCTTTCCCTATTTTGCCCAACTTTTACATCATCAATCAACCGGAATATTATCAGGAAACATTCACATTTTGCTGCAACTTATCGGCCAAATTGAGATTTTCACAACACATGATCTCGTCTGTCGGAAATTTGCAGCAGTCTGTTGTAATTTTATCCCCAAAATTAGCAGTTATCAGTCCAAAAAATTCCTGCCCCATCTACTTGTTCAACCCACGTCGCCACTGAGTGTGGTGCAGAGACATCTCGACTGACCTTTACGATGTCGGGAAATAGTTCCACAAACGTTGGGTCCTTCACATTAAACAAACCACTCTGTGCAGCCAGCTGCCGCTTCTGTATCACACAAGCACAAGCCAATAAACACACATAACAACTGCGATACAATACAGCTTAAAGGTCCGTGGACGCCAAAATTAACATATACATTTTATCCATTTTCCTGAAAGTGCAGAATTTTCTGATAACTTTGACAGTAATATCGGCGCCCAGCGTTTTGTCAACACGGAAAAATTTACCTTTGAAGTCGACGATCTACGAAAACGACGTAGAAAACGCGCCGCCATGATGGCCCGCAGTGACGTCATGAGTTCAGCCTATAGACGTCATGAATATTAATGGCCTATCCTAGAATGATGACGTCGTCGGCTAGGCCATTAATATTCATGATCTATATGGGCTAGGGTCATGACGTCACCGCAGGCACTGATAGATTAGAATATTTCGCATAACGTAACGTAATGTTGCATTTCGTTTGAATTCACGCATTAATTTCATATATTTATGAGGCTCAAATCGACATATTATATATGCGAGGTTAAATGTCTAATTTAAATGTACAGAAATTGCGCGAGTGAGTTTGACCGTGGCCATGGACCTTTAAACAATAACAAATTTATGCAATACTCAACGCCACATGAGGGCGTAAGGCTTATGACAGAAATCATGCCACCGAGAATTTCTAGTTTTTGGCCGACCGTACTAACGGTTGTGCCTTTGGGGCAAAGGTGCCATCTGCCTGTCGTCTGTACTCAGTAATGCATGTATTGTGGCTAAATGGTATGTCATAGGGCGTCGGTGGTGGTACGGTTGGATAGGGCTTTGAGAAGTTCATATAGGCTGTCAATAGTAACCATGCCACTATCTCAGCAGTTTGGCCAAACTTTTCAACGCAAAGTTGCTGCCTGCATTCATTGTGAACAGACGGCGACTGTTGCTTTCATTTTGTTTTTTTGTTTCAGCATGTGACAAATACTTCAAGAGTGAATGGTGCCAAAATCACTGGACAGACCAGAACAACCTGCACACGAAATTTTCGACACTAACGTCGATTTCAACACTGCAAGTCTCGGCCCCCTAGGTTCAAGGAGGGCATCAGTACCCCTAAAAAGTCTGTTATTTTACCACTGTTGGCTTATCTAGCGTGAAAACGGTTGCAGATAGACATAGACTTGCTGCTTATTGTATCAAGGACTGCTGACAAGGCTTTAAGACTGATGACTTTATACCCATGTAACAGGGTGTTTTAGTAATTTTTTTTGCGATTTTTGACTGCAGCACACTTCAAAACGGCTGGAGATAGACCAAGAAAACTCATGAACAGGAACTGCTATAGGCTGTCGTGCATCTCGCAAGCATTGCTGAAATTACTTGACTAGAACTTGGAAATATGGAAAACCACAGATATTCTGAGTTGCAGTGCGAAATGAAGCCATCGCACGTTGACCACTAAATACACCAAGTGCTGGTCAGACAGACAGCAAGAAATGGACAAAATCAAATCACAATCTAAGTTGCAGCTTTAGTGATGCTGATTTCATGTAAAAATTCGGTGATTCAATTTCACAGCATGCAACTTGGTATTTTTGTGATTCAAACTGATCGAGTTTTGCTACATGTGAGATGTGATGTAAAATCATAGGATTGGTCCATCAGTAATTACAGCGTGCGTAGACTGTGTACTACTGCACTAAATTGTCTTTTCGTGGACACAGCAATGATCTAATGACATTACTTGCAACAAACAAAAAATCTGAGCTAATGCTCACGGGATGCACGAAAGCCTATAGCAGTTCCTGCCCATCGCAGTACTAACCGGGCTCGGTGTAGAGTAACTTCGTTACCAACGACGCCACGCCACCAATGCCAGTACCGTGGCACCGCCTTGTGAATGATTTTGTGTCGCAGCCCGAAATCGCCTGAAAAATCCATTAAAAAATCCCTATTTTGGCGTTCAAGGTCATCCAAGGTCATTGAATTCAGCGCCAATCGAAAGCCAGTATGCGATTTCCTATTAGTGATTAATAGTAACCTAGGCCTTATCTCGCACCGTTACTGAGATACAGAGAGTTATAGGCCAAAAATCGCAAATTTTGCCTACCCCCCTCTCATTTAGCGTCCTCGTTCAGGGTGACCCCCTTCGAATTTATGAAAAAGCTTTACGGTTCCTGAAACTAGAGTCTTCCAGGCAGCCGAAAGTGAAGATTTGGAGATCCTAGCTTGGACCGTTTTTGCCTGATCCACCCGTGTGACAGACAGACGGACAGACAGACGGACGGACGGACGGACGGACAGAATTGCGATAGCTAAGACGCGCTGAAAGTACAGCTGCTTTCGCGCGTAAAAACTGTGAAAATTGGTGTAACTTTTGAAAACTAGGACTACTAGGTACCAAAATTTGAGAGCCCTGCCATAAAATTGACGGAAGCAACAAAAGTCGTCCTTGATCATGAATATATCCCTAACGAATACAGTTATCAGAAAACGGCGTTGCAGATCACAAAAACTTCGCTAGTTTAATCTTACATACTTTAGTCCACCAGGGGCCGGTTTTTTTAATGCATGGGTTGATCTCGCTAGATCGTGGTGTAATAATGGTCAAACAACAAAAAGAATATTGAAAGGCTCAAGATTTGAACCACCCTAAACTACCTTTCCCAACGAGCTCCACCTGTACCTATACGACACTTGTACACGTGACGTTGCTATAGAAGCCAGTGGCGGTACAAGTCCAAGCCGGAAGGAGGGGCACACCCCCAGTTTTGTTTCATGCCACCTTTCCTTAGTTTCGTAACCACCTATGATTTCTTGCAAAGATAACACAAATATCTGATTTTTTGTGTTTCCAAATTTTAGAAAAGTGGGCAAATTTGAGGCTTCCATTGAACGTCCAAAAGTCAAAAGTGCTTCAGCTTCAGGGGGCTTCGCCCTCCTGACTCCCTAACCAGGAGCTCTGCCCCTGGACCCCGCTGTGGGCTCCGCCCCAAAACCCTCTTTACAGGCTCGTGCTACCGCGCTCGTCATGCCCGTGCCCCCTCCCCCAGATGTTGCGGGCTGGAACCGCCACTGGTAGGAGCAGAATTTCACACCTCTAGGGTGACTACCATTATACCCTGCCATGCACCGATTTTCCAGTGCTTAGACGTACTGCTTAGCACGTGCTCACGATGCTTTGATGCTGCGCAATAGCTTTGCAATTATTTTCCGTTACACATGAGGACTGAGGACGGTCGTGACGAAAGACGTCATCAAAGTGGGTTAGAGAAGAAAGGAGTGGGCGTCAAGACTTCAGTATTATATTCAGTAGGCGGAGCGCTCGGTTTTCAGCGTGACCATGTTAGAGACCTGGCACTCGCAGTTGCTGTCGCACGCCATGATGACAAAGTCGTACAGCGTGTCGGGCTCGAGACCGAAGACTCGGTGGTCGACGCGGCCGTACAGTGAGATGCTCTTCCAGATCTTGTTGGCGGCTGCCTCGCGGTACAGCAGATAGTGCTCACAGGTACCCGCGGTGCCGGTGCTGTCGGCTTGCAGTGGACTGGTCAGCGGACTGGGGCTATGCAGCTGGATCGAGTACGTGTACGTACGACACTGGTTCTCAACAATCACCGGCACTAACACAAACATCACCATCATTACATTACGTCATCGTTGTCATCGGCGTCAACACGGCGTATAAAAAGGGCATTTCTATGCGACAAAAAATGAATTAGAACAAGAAGTAAACAAATAATAAAGTGAAGTAAATTAGAAGAGCAAAAGTTTTTGAGTTAGAAAAGCTGAAATGTGAAAAGAAATAAAAAATACAACTCAATAAAAGAGAGGCTAAGAAAAGCAGAGAAAAGAGACTTTCAAGTAGAAAAAAATAAAACTTGAAAACATACCGCACTGAAGTCCCCATAGACCGTAATGCAAATTTTTAAAACTTGGGGTAAAATAGGGGAAGGAGTTATCAGATTTTTATCCCAAACAAACTCGATCTCACTTTTTGGGCCTCGAATCACTGTGCAAAATTTCATCAAAATCAAATCAAAATGGCGACCGTTAGAGTGTTTACAGACAAACTGACAGAATGACAGAATGACATAGATGATTTTATAACCTGTCCCATGCTATGCTATAGCAATGGGACAAATAGAAACTCTATTCACACACATACCGGGCAGAGTGGATTGCGACTCTGACAGCGTGTGACAGTGTACGATGTCGGACATCTGGCTGCTACCCGAGGCATTGAAAGCGATGACGCTAAAGTAGTAGACGGTGCCGCTGGACAGATTGTTGTGCATCAGACATATAGCACTGTCGGCGTGCGACGCCCGACCGCAACGACGAGCTTCACCCGGCGTCTTAAAGTCCACCACATCCTGTACTCACGCATAGGTTACATCATCTCACACATATACGGATCATTTCAATTTTACGATTTTTCTGGAAATTTAAGAATTTTAACGAATTTTTAAAGTATGCTTATGCAAAAGTATCGAAAAGAAAGGGGCTAGACAATACAGGAGTGGAATTTGACGAATCTGATCTGAGAATATAAAGTGCGGGGCTGAAAAAACGCGCCCGTGTAGTTAGCGACTCAGATAACAGCTGACAGTAGTAATGCTAGCCTGACATGCAATTAGACAGACTGACCCAGACGTCGATCGGACGATCTTGGTCAGTAGTGTAGAAGACACGGTAGCCGTCGACGACGTCATTGTCTAATTGACTGGGCACATCGAGAACGAGCACAACGCTACTTGTTGACCGCGAACACTTTGCCACTTCGATGTGTGGTGTGTCTGGCACTGTACAAAGATGCAGAAGTTTATCTTTATTGCCAGTTACGTGATACTCAAATCCAGCATAGTACACTGTATACTCGAATTGGAATACTTATTTTCAGGACTTTGAACAACTCAAACTCGGACTTTGTAGGGACCAGTACATCGGTGCTTTGAATCTATCACAAAACAGCTAAAGATCATGACGCTGCTCTTCTAGAGCATTGTAAACTTGCTGTCACGGCATAATGCTCGCAAAAGCTGGACAAAGTATCATAAAAAGTACCTTTGAAAAGCAGTTTTAGTAGGCCTATTACCGGTAAGGTAAGCGAGATCGCGAATGATCGCCTTCTCCTTGCGAAAGTCGACGACTTTGTGATTGAGTTTGACCGCGGTCAAACCAGTGACTGGAACTGGGGCTATCTTGTGTGTGTTCTTTGCCAATCTAAAGCACACAAACAACAGGATGTCATATTTTATTAACTTAAACCAAATTAAAATGTAGGTCTAACAGTTTTGCTACAACTATAACCATAACTGAAGCAAAACATTACCAGCCTAGGCTAAAAGCTAAAAAATGATTAATTACAACAAAAACAAAATACAGTAAACTATACATAAACTAACTTAACAACGCTAAAATTAAAACAGTTGAGGTCTAGTATATTTTAGTGACCACGAAAACAGCCTCTTCACGTGAATAAATACAGTGTATGCTACAGTTATTATCGTGATAGTGAAGCGTTGTAAAGCAAGGCAAATACAGTGACAGCATAAAAAACTCAAAATCAGCAAAAAGCTCAGACAACAAATAAATTTTTTTGGACCTGCTTGTTTATTACTGTGCATGTCGACATAGGTCAAACTAAAGTAGCACAAATATAAAGCTCACCTGTCGTTCACTGACTTGGCAAGCTGAAACAAAACGCAAAACACAAAAATAACCAAGAAAATTTTTTTAAAATTATTTGGCGTCACAGGCAGCTGACATAAAATGTTCATGACGTCATGCGGCAAATCAGCGTTAAGCTCCAAAAAGTGTAGTTTCTTGCTAACTAAACAGAATTATAGCCAGAACTGCAGAGGGATGGATCGGTCTTGGTGACTTGAATAGACACAAAAAGTCTAAAACGACATACCCGTGAACAGTCACCCATCTCAGTACTAACCCGGCTCAACGTCAATAACTTCGTTGATGTGCCTAACAACGCTATACCACCAAACTCATAAGTAGTATTGTGGCAGAGGGGGGAGAGGGGTACCACTTCCCACTTCCTAAACTTTAGCCTGTAAAAAAAAATTTATTGTTAAAATTTTTTTACCACAAATACAAAACTAAAGCTAAAAACCCCATTTTGGGGTAAATTTAAAAAACAAAATTAAAATTTTGGACAGCCGTAATCTCCTCTATCGGAAATTTGCAGCCGTCTGTATGTTGGCACGACATTATTCAACTCTGAGGATATGTGCATTATCGGAAAGAAAGATGAATAGCAAAAAAGAAACTTCCAACTTTCTGTTCCCTACATTCTTCCCCACGACGCCGCTGTCTATCACTAAACTAAGCCGTTATCAAACACGGCAACGGAAGAAAATGCAGAAAAGTGTCCGAGTCAGACCTGGATGAAAGCACACGGGTCGGTTTCGGTGAGTACGTCGCGGGTGTACTGTATCAAACTCTCCAAGCCGGCGCCCTGCTGTCGACAGCCGTCGATCAGCTGTGTGATGCAGTCGCACTTACTCCTCTCCTCATACTCGAGGTCGGAGAGGAAGAACTCGCGTTTCACCTCGAGCTCGTTGATAAGGCTGTCACACTGCTGGTTGATAATTGACCGTCGCTCGTCGACGTGTCGCTGACATCCACAGTCACAAGTCAAACGTTTTGCCAACAAAACGATCGTCAAACTGCGACTGCATGCGCAATGATAAAACAACAAACATTGTGATAAAATTAACTAAGCTGCCCATCTTGATTTCTGTAGGTCTACCTTAAGTTATAGTTCTGAGCTCTTGGTTTTTTGCTAAGTTTTTTTTCTACGCCCTTTTCCTTTCAAGTTTGGAGCCCATACAAAGCAGAAGGAAGTACAGGGAGAGACAGACAGACAGACTGGCAAGACCCTAATGCAGCCTGCTAGATGGTCACATAACAGCTTGGGGGCAATGAAAACTTCAACCAATCCCAAAGCTGTCGAAGCTTTTTAAAGTTTCGGTTAAAATTTGACATCACAGAATCAATCATATAGATGTGTCTCAAAAATTACAACAAACTTGAACGTGATAACACAAACATGCACAATACTAGGCCTAGCTAAGCACACTTGTGTGTAGTACGGACAGTGCAGCGCAATATGATAAACCTACCTGTACACCAGCCAGCGTCCGTTCGTGCTCACTGACTGACTCTGCCAGAACTCCATGATCCGATTCCAACTTGTGCAGACTCTCCTCCAGAATTATCTAACGTCATGCGTTCGAACAGAATTAACGATAGGAACGTGAAAACTGGCAACTTGCAAGTTAACATAACTTTTCCCTTTTATTTTAGAAGTGCTATATCGGCCTACTGGCATCTTCAGCAAATTTTAAAATTCATCAAAACTGCCAAAAAATTAAGCTATAAAATTTAAACAACAAAGGTAAATACTGTGTTACTGTGTTAAAACTTTACCACAAATATTTTTTTCAATTTATTAAATAGATTTTAAAAATGCAACTGCAGCTATAACATCCGTTATATATAAATGCCAGAACCTTGACTAGGCTTACATGGCAACCCATTTTAATTCAGCTATTTCTCTGGTTTATGCCAAATTACAACAGGGAAAATATTCAAATCAATCTACATTTGCCAAAGTTGCATTTCAAAGCTGACGAATCCCGATGTAGCACAGACACAATAGTCTACTAGGCTAGTATCGCCATAGGCCTACACTTGCTGGCCCGTAGCTAAACTTTTATAAAAACAGGTTTTAGTCCACCTTCCTGTGTCCTCCATTAATCCCACCAAAAAGTCTTTGGACCCTGGAAGCGCTGCAAACTCTCCTGAGTGAGGCCAAAGTCAAAGCCTCAGCCGCAAACACATTTTGCCCATTTCGACCTCGAAAATTGCATCTATCTGGTGGTCACGTTTTTTGGTTATTTTTATGCAAAGTTTTCTGGCTCCAATTGATGGGGGGGATTCGATCGAACCCACTAATCTCCGCAGGCCTGCTGTGACGTGTGTCCTTGAATGACAGTCAAACCTTGAAGTAGTCGGCGGCTTGCGACAGCGTGAGCAGTTCATGGCCTGCATGTGAGCTTTGTTGGTCGGCACAAAGAAGACAAGCCAATGACTGACAGTCCTGGCAATAGACGTTGACGGTGACGTCATGCTCCATACAGCGCAGTTCATCGGGCTTGCGACAACGACGTGCAGGCTCCACCAGTCGGTGCTCACTGAATGGACTCCGGTTAGGATGTGATGTCTACAACGAAGGACAAAGACGATGCCACATACACTGACGACATGAGAGTGAGATACACATACGCACGTAAAAAGGTAAAGGTGTCAATTTGTATAGCGCATCTCGCGTACAACGCATCTAATGCGCTTTTCGTCACTAACCCGAGCCGCCAGCCGCACAGCCACCACGTGCAGCCTGCAGACACAGGCTAACGCAGCGGCCGGCTAGACAGCCCCAGTCAGCTGTACTAAGGTCACCACCTTCCGTAACCCATATAAATGAGTTACTACTCATTTTACCGTCCCACGGAGGGTAGAAGGCTGAGTCGACCTAGCTGGCAGGCTTCGCACCGAGATGGTTTACCTGCCCGCAGGCAGTCATCCATCGCAGTACTAACCGGGTCCGGCGTAGAGTAACTTCGTTTCAGCCGAAACGCGTTACCGACTACGCCACGCCACCAACCAACGTAATTTATTGCTTGCCGAAGTTACTGACTGCGCTGTTTTCACAACTTCGTTCTGCTAGCGTGTGCAACTGCGATAATATTGTTTTATTAAAGAAATTGTAACCCAGCATACGTTGAGGCAAGTAGTGCAGTATGAAGCGTTGCAGTGTAGACAGGACTTGACTGCTCGACGCGGCAGCCTCGTGCCGTCGTCGCACAGCTGACACGCTATGTCATCAGCTCCACAGCACTCCTCATCCTCAGTCTCTGTTTCAGCGACAGCAGCAGCGCCACAGACCGGTGATGTGGGGGACGGGTGCCGGACAACCCGGTCAATGATGTGCTCCAGCGAGATGACCCGCGGCAGGTTCTGAATACCTCCACTCACGAACGAGTTGTCACGACACACCTAGCATATATGCGACCATACCAAACTGCGGCATCAATGCAACTTCATTGAGAAAAATTGCAAAACGGGGAGGGCGAAGTTTTATCTGCAGGCAAATTTACGTGGACTCACATTTCCCCCACGGTATTTTTATTTTTATTGGGCAGGGAGCGATCCTCCTCCCCTCCCTGCTCTAGCCCCAGGATCCACGCCACGATGCCAAAACGTGTATTCTGAACTAACTTGAAATTACAATACACGTCATCCGGAATGCTGTAAAATTGCCTATGTGGCGTGACAGCCACGTTTGAACTTGAATAGTTGCTAACTGGCAAGTAAATCTACAGGGCCTATAAAATCTGTTATGACTACCGGTACACAAATATTTTAAACCAACGCCGTCTTCACAGCGATTACGAAAAATAAATTAAAACTTTTTGAAAGAAAAGCGTTTATAACTGTTTCTTATAAGTTGTGCTACAACTATAACATTGAAGCTGATCATACCGGGCATCGGATGAATCCATGGACGAAGAGCCTTTCAGCGCAGGGGTCTCTACAGAGTACGTGTGAACAGGGCAGAATGATCGGCCAGTTCAGCAGCTCCAGACACACCGGGCATTGCAACTCCCCCACCAGATACTCATCCATTACTGCACTGCAGTGTAGGCCTACACAATCAATCGTAATCATGTAGGCCTACGTAAATGTTGCAGCGCCCTTTTATCTACATCATTGAGACCCATATAGAGCATATACGTGTATTAAGTTGCGTAAACATATAAGTCTTGAGAGCTACGCAAAAACCGCAGCAGAATGAAGGTTCCTTATGCGAGAAACAATCCGGTTCATAGAAACTTAGACCGCAAACGAAGAAGGCGCGCTTCTCGAACTGGGTCCGTGTCTTAATGACACTGCGCGTTCGTTGTAGAGAAACGGTTTTGACGTATTTCTCGACTTTAGGTTTTAACTGATTCACACAGTCGTAAATTCATCAGCGCACGAAAACGAAGACGTTTTCTTCTCATCAGAAGTGTTCTGTCTGTGAAGCTTCAAACTTCAAATCCTTCAAATACGATTTAGTCATGGCTTTGCTCTAGCTGCTATATGTGAACGTTCCCCACTCCCCAGGTTCTTAGTCAGGGATACGGTAGATAGGCCTACCCATTACCCCATTTCTAATCCCCATACTCAATATGCACCCTTCCTGGCAGCGTCGACGCAAAGGGGCATTAATTGCCTCCTCAAGTTTTAGCCTGTTACAAAATTTTCTTTTTATCGAAAAAATTTTCGTCCTAAAATATAACATTTGGGGCAAAAAATTTTCCCTTTTTTTAAAAATTTAACTGACGGGCAAAATTAAAATTTTGTGCATCTATAAATCATCTCTGTCAAAAATTTGCAGCAGTCAGTCAATGGGCTTAAATAGAACAGCACTCCAGCATTTGCAGGCAGGCTGCATAGAATGCAGGAACTGTATAGGCCTAGCCGATGCCACTATACGCAGATGGCGTCAGTCTGTCAGAACAAGCATTAAGTCGCTTGGCAATGCAATCTTTGGCTGACAAAGCAATGAAATTTGATAAACTATATAATAAATGCAAAAATGGACATAGGCAGAGGCAGTCCCACTCTGCTGACTTAGCGCAGCGCGCAGCTTTCAGTGTCTCTAAACGCGTTTTTCTTTCGTCAGTGAAAATCGTTTAACATCCAGTTGAACAATGAAATAAGTCGGCTATACTTACCAGTAATAGCGCAGTTAAGTCTTTGTCTTCCACGACATCCTACCGTAACTAGAATGCACTACGTACAGCGACTCTTTTTCTTTATCGCCGGGTGAGCCTGGATGCTGATAGTAGTGCAGGCTCCGCAGCAGGCTCAGCTGATGAGGCGCCGCCTACCGGTACTCCAGCCAACCGACAGACCCTTGCGTTTCTATGCACTGCGCTTCGACGCCTGTTCAGTGCGATTTACGTTTCGATTTACGTTTTACTTTTACTTTAGTTTTTTTTAACATTTTCCACATTTTGCTCAGTTTTTAAAAGCATTTTTTTTAAATTTTTGGTTTTGTTCACATTCAAGCACACTCTCAGAATACGCCATGAATACCGTAGGCCTATAGCGGTCGTTCTTCTCAGGGGCGTTCAGTCCTCCTCCTCAACGCCAGGAAGCAACCTTCCCTTTGCTCCCAAGTTACACAAACAGTGGTCGTTATGACAGGGAAAGGCAAAGGGCAGCAACTGCCTATAAGCCTACCCTGCAATTTTGGCTGTCGGGAAAATGTACGAATTTTTCTGTCATAAAAATGTCGTCCAAAATGCAAAATTTGAGACTGAAAAACTTTATTTTTGAGAAGTTTAGTGGCAAAGTTAAAATTGTGAGCATCTCTAATCTCCTCTGACAGAAATTTTCAGTGTCTGTCGAAAAATTGCAAATTCCTGTCCGCCTACTTTTTAACCTTAGAGTATTTGCAACTTTCGTTTTCGAAAGCGAATATCGCACTGGATCTACATCCTGCAGTGCCTGGCGCACTGCCGCTATCGCTTACGCTTCCTGCGCAACTGTTCATTCATTCATTCATTCATTCATTTTATTCTTTAAAAAAAGCTGACAAACGCAGCTTCTGAAAAATATAGTCAGTGACCAAGTAAAGCAAATCTAACATAGGCATAGTTTGCAAAGATGTACACATCAATAGATGTCTCTGTAAAGCATGCGAATGACAAAGTCACGTTCGTTGAGGTAAGTAGTTTTGTTAAGCAAAAATTTGTCATGAGAGCGTGGTCTTTGGTACAAAATCCAGTACAGAAGACAGCGTATAACTTGTAGAAAAACGACAAAAACTAAGAGCTAAAATAAACACTACTGGCGCGGTTCGCAGCCAACACAATCACAATGGCTTCATTCAGTTAAATGGATCGCATGGATGTGTTGTGACGTCAGCCTGTAGGATTTATCCTTCTCCCCTTCCGTCCCGCAAAAAATACATGGTAAATACGCCCTGCAGAAGTGCGAAAAATGTCTAGAAGCAGGACGAATGTTCCACTAACTTTTTGCAGCTGCGTGGCTGACCGCCAATGGCGGTTTTAGGGCGGGGCCGGGGGAGGCACAGGCCTCCCCCAGTTTTGCTCCACCTCAACCCCCCAGTTTCGTGGTCACCTATAATTTTTTGGTAAATATAACACAAATATCTCATTTCTTTGCGTTTTCAAATTTTAGAAAAGTGGGCAAATTTGCGGCTTTCATTGAACGTCCAAAAACCACAAGTGCTTTAGCTTTAGGGGGCTTTGCCTCCTGGCCCTCTGGCCAGGGGTCTGCTCTTAAACCCCACTGGCCTAGGCTAAATCCCACTGCTGACCCCTGATGAGATGACCTTAGAACTTTTTCACAGCAGCAGCTGAAACTTGAAGCATAACAACAGTGCCATTGCCATGTGACGCGTCCATTCAAAAATTATCAGTGGGGTGAAGTATTACAGAAAAGAATTCTTTATTGTCGGCCAGCGGGATAGAGTAGATTAGACCCCTTATATAACCGCGTTGGGGTAGAACGGCAAAGGAAACGAAAAAAGAGCGGTAAGGGAAAAGCGAAATAAAGTGAAAGAAAAGGGACGAGGAAGGTCAGGGAAGTAACGGGTTATTTTGGAAGTGAAAGGAGTCTTTCTGTGGTTGCGCCCCCCCCCCTGAGTGCGTCGCACACGTGTATAACCTTTGGGATGATCTTTGTGGCAGGCAGCTAAAAGCAGGAGCCTCAATATGTCAGTCAGTTACTCGGTCACGTGAAGTTATTTTCTCGCCGCGTCTTCCTACTGCGTCGCAGTCCAGCTTGACTCGCAACCGCACCAGTGCAGTTTATCGGAAGCGCAGTTTGCACGGCGCACGCGTCAATTCAAGGTCGTCCTATATGCGTACCGAGTCGATTGTCCGCAGTAAGGGAAGAAACGGCAACAATTATTCACAAAAAATCTCTACTGCGTCTACATTTTATTTTCTCAAAGTGCATTTAATTATTATTTCAAGTTCAGTAAATTTTACGCGGTGACTATTTGTCCGGCAGCCGTAAAATGGCCTATATATAATTTGACAGTGTGTTTGGGGAGTTAAGAAAACAGTTGGGGGTTTAACCCCCAACCTTTCCAGCAATTTAAACACTGCCAGAATTTGCGTTAATATTATATGGTGTAGGGTTTAGGGTTTAGGGTTAGAGTTATCGCGTATTTCATAGATTTATGTGACAATAATACATTGCACCCCATAATTAAGCGTATAATATTAGTAATAAATTCCACTCTGCTGCGAAACTTGCCAACTGGCAATCTGTGATTTTCTACTAGCAGGAGTTGAGGTCGTCAGTTTCCCGGCTGCCGTCGTGTCTCTGCGGCGGTACGACGAGCACCGCTTAGCCGGTACCTACGAGCACCGTTGGGTGCTCGTACGTACTGGCCACGAGCTTCTTAGGAATGCCAACACCGATGACATTGAATGACCTTGAACCCTAAAAATATTGATTATAAGTGATTTTTGGCGATTTTTGGCTGCAAAAACGTGAATTAAGATGAAATGGCTGGATATAAACCAAGATTACCTGTGAATAGGAATTGCCATCAGCTCTCGCGCGTTTCATGAGCATTAGCTCAGATTTCTTCTTTTTTTTCGAGCTGTGCTGAATACTGTAAGTCCAATCCGGTTTTTAGGTGTATCTTAACGAAATCCGTGATTGGTGAATCGTACTTGACATAATTTGTGAATTTTGCTGAAAATCATTAATTAAAGTTGCAAAACAAGCACGAACCGTGTACATAATTTACGTTTAATACCGTTTTAGTACAGCATTTGAAAATAATGTGGTCTTTACCGTCTTTTCGTCAAGTCGACAATATTTTACCACTAATTGGAAACTGACTGTTTACGTTCAAAAGGCCACCGAAAATGCCACCCCGGACAAAAAGTCACATGACAAAATGCCACCAGGTTGATTTTTCATTGGACAACTTTGCAGTCAAGTGTGTCCAGTATCAAGTAGTAGGCTTGGTGCAGGTAATTATGTCATTAAATCCCCTGCGTAGAGAGTAGATCCTCCATCATACTGCTGCTGAAGACGAATGATGGGACAAGGGGCGCGGCGCGGCTCTCGCCGCGCCCCGCCCCCTGCCCTGGTAAAAAGAAATTTTACTGATAGATGTAAGGAAACTATTATGCCTTTGTATGAAAGTCTTGTAAGACCGTATATAGAGTATTGTGTGCCAGTTTGGAGTCCGTATTATAGAAATGATATCAAATTAGTTGAGGGAGTTCAACGTCGTGCAACTAAATTGATTGACGGTGTAAGAAATTTACATGACAAAGAACATATTGAAAATTAAATTTAATGACATTAGAAGAAAGAAGGCATAGGAGTGATTCAAATACTAGAAACATTTAAAATTATTAATGCTTGTTATAATTTGCAATCAGATTTATTTTTTACATATAATGAAGGTCAAAGAAGAGGTCTTTTTAAGAAACTATATAAAAAATGCAGTAGATTACATTTGAGAAAGTATGTGTTTAGCAACAGAGTAATTGATCACTGGAATGCACTGTTCGACGTGTATGTAACCAGTAATACAATAAATCAATTTAAAAATTGTTTGAAACGGGAACTGCAACCGGAAACACATAGTTAACCTTAGTTATTTGGATAGTAAGCATTATATGGCTTTTGCCTGTGCTTACTCAGGCCACCAGTATTCTGGTGGTCTCGGTGAATTTGGTGAAAAAAAGACGGACCATTCGGTACTTGTTCGTTAATTTACCCGCACCCGAATTTACTGCTAGAGTTAAGCCTGTGGGTAGGGAAAGGTTAGGAATAGGGTTAGGATTTAGGTTAGGGTTAGGGTTAGTGTTAGCGTTAGCTTTAACAAGAATAATTCAGGTGCAGGTAGGCACGGGTAAAATGCGGACCTGCGGACCGACCAACGGGTAAACTGCAGTCATGGGATTGAATTCTCAGTCATGTTATCCCGAATTAAGAATTTTGTATTCCAGGATCCTGTTTTTGGGATTAGGCTTACAGATTGGCTGTTATTTTGGTATCTCCAATAGACATATTTTATGCATAGGATGTAGTAGACCTCTACAGAAGGTATATTCAAACTGTAAGGAGTGACTGTGACTGTCAAAATACAAATGACCCTGCACAGCAAGGAGTAGGACTCTAGCATGCATTGAAATATTGTATTCATTAGATGGCTAGAATTTTTATTTGTGTCATTTAACCTGTGAAAAAGTCAAATTTTAAATAACGGTAAGTTTTGTAATCCTGAAATCCTGAGATTGGGATGCTGCCAGTCTGGAAATTCGGGATTGGCGAAAACGGCCGAGATCTCGGGATTTGTCATTTTGAGATTTAGGATCTCGAGATTGCACTCTATACTTAAGACCACATGCTTAACATTGTGCTGTAGAATTGCTTTTTTGTTTTTATGTGTGGCAGGTTATTTGTAGACCAGCAGTTCTCTTTGAATAGATCCTTAACTGGAAAGATTCTGCATTAAAATGGAAAGAACTGGTATATTTCATTCCTTGCACTTTTCAGTTTGATGTCATTAGCTTCTAATTTGTTAATATTGAGGTGAAAATTAAAATGATTTTTTTGGTAATTTGGCATTGCTCATTCAAGGTGCCATTTACTTAGTCTACTTATACACAGAAGCACCAATGTGGTACATATTTTTACGTATGCCGGACTGTCGGTAGAAATTTATATTGGCAGTAGAATGTTTTGGTTAGTTACTGATGACAGGTCTTATAGTAGTGCAACAGTAACGTATCAGTAGCACAATGCACTTTGTTTTATTGATTTCTTGATGACTGTTGAGTGTTGAAGGATGTTGTACAGTGGCAATGAATAGCTACAACAATAAACAAGTGCGTAATATTAAAAATATACCATAATTGCTTTCAAAGAAGTTTGTATTTGTGAAGGTGATTCGGAGCGACCATGCAGTTTCAGTGGCATGAAGAAAACAAAGCTGTTTTGGAGCCACGGCGTCCATCTGTTGGAGCAACTTAACGCCCAGCGCAGCTACGAAACATTTTGTGATGTCATTGTTCACGTTGGTGATAACAGCAGCTTCAGTGCACACCGCTGCATTCTGGCCGCATCCAGTGCAAAACTCTATGCACTGATGTTTGCCACAACGTCCAGCAACAGCTCAAGGAACGTCCACCTGAATGGAGTCACCGTATCTGGCTTCAAGATAGTTCTTGAGTTTATTTACACTGGAATACTCAGCTTTGACAGCGAAACTGTTACTGATGTTTTTGCTGCAGCTGCATACTTGGAAATGCCGGCCATTGTTCAGCTATGCGAAGAGTTCATAAACAGCAGAAGTACATTAGATAATAACGACATTAAAGTAGAAGGAAGCAACAGTCCACAGTTTAGTCTGGCTACCGCTGCAGCCACTGGACGTCACACACGGTTGTCAGATGCACGGTTGGATCCTAGTTTGATGGTTTCTCCATGGACCAGCAGCAGATTTCTGCCTTCTGGTGACATGCCAGAGGACTACTTGTCCATGTTTGATGCTTCCTGTGATCAGTATTATTCCACCTACAAGGAACATGACATTATTCCGGTATGTGTTTATGAGGCAGCACTGCTGATATTTCTATTGTAATGGACATATTTTACCATGTTGTGGTCTGTCCATCCTTTTGTTCATTTGTCACAGTCATGCTCCCTGCTACAGCCGTTTGATGGAGTGAGATGTTTTTTTGGCACGGACACCTACACTGTGTCCAGCAAAAAAACTAATCCCCTAGACATTGTTAAGTAAAAATGTCATATCTGAATGATACTGAATAACGTTCGTACACTTAATTCCTAATAAATTCCTAAAGAGATTGCCAGATTTCGTTGAAAAATATTATTTCTTAGCGGAGTTAATTATTGCTGAATTCGATAACAAAATATTTTTGTTACCGATATGGCGTTACACAAGTAAACCCTTTTATTACTGTACATTTGTACATTTGTGTAACTCCAACAAACAACTGATTCTAACAAAATTATACGTCGATAGTGCATCATCTGTTGGCAGTCAGTGCCAAATGTCCTTAAAGTCTACGAAAGTAAACAGTAGCTACAGCGGCTTTTGTGAGGTCACCCCAAAACACTTCAGTTTCAAGTTTTTGTTTCTAACGTTATCAACAAAAACCTGATACTGAAGTGTTTTGGGGTTATTTCACAAAAGCTGCTGTAACTTTTGTTTGCTTAGGCAGATTTAACTGTTCAAAGTTTTGCAGTTTGATTGAAAATGAATGGGGCATTGTTGGTGTAAAACCTTGTTAGAATCAGCTGGTGTTTTTTGGAGTTACTCAATATTATGTAAAACAAGAGTGTGCAGCCGTTGAGGGGCTGCCTGCTATGGGGCCGTCCTTGCAGTTGACTGCGTGCGTGCTACCACACGGCGACATCAAGTGCTGCCATCTCGTGAATCATTTAGACCCGGTGAATTGTTTGCGATGGGAGAGTAGCGTTCCGCTCGCGCTCGTGCTATACCCCACGTTACTGGGTCCGATAATTAGGCTTACATTGACACAACTACCATGTCCTGTGACCTTGACCTTTGACTTTTTGACCTCGAAATTGGTCCACGGGGTGCTCGTGTCCCGGGAATCCTTCCTACCAAGTTTGGTATTCGTAGGCCTTTTCGTTTTTTCTCTAGGTGTAGGCACGGGACGGACGGATGGACAGACAGACAGACAGCATCGATACATAATGGGACCTCCTTCAAGGAAGGACGGCCCCATAATAACAGAGGAGTTTATTTGCATAACGCCATATTGGTAACAGAGATATTTTGTTATCGATATTAAACATTTGATAACTTTGGTTAGAACTAACATTTTTCAATGAAATTTGGCAGTTGCTTCAGGAATTTATTAAGAATTAAGTGTACCGGTACGGAGCTTTGTTAGATTCGTCAAGATTCGACATTTTTGTTTTACAATGTTTATTGGATTAGTTTTTTTACCGGACACAGTGTATATGGCCCCAAGTATCATTGTTATTGGAAAAGGCCCTGTTCTACATTGGGATGAGGAGATTCAGTGGTCAGAAGCTCCCAATCAAAATTTGCAGTTCTTTTCACAGCCAAACGGTGAGATGTTCACAGTAGTTCTGGTATGTCTTGGAAAATTCTGAAGTTTTGTCATTTTTATAGAGAACTGTGTCAGGTTGTCTGTGGGAATAGTCTAGCTTGAAGTTGATGTGTATTTTTTAACACTTGTTTTCTATTCACATACGTAATTGTTTTTTTTGCATTTTTTGGACTAGAACTGAATATGGAATGATGGAGTTTTGGAGTTCATATTTTTAGAACCATGCGCATAGTAGTTTATTACTACTGATGGATGGCCATACTGTGTGGTCTTTACTGGCTGATTTTTTTCTTGATTGATGTGTCATCTGTTAGTTATTGGACAGCATGTGTTGTGTTTTTGTGTGCATGCAGCAGAACTGTAATCAAATGACTGATGCTGTACAGCAGTCACAGAGCCTGTATACAGCTGATGTGGGGCATAAACGTCAGCAGACACCATCTTATGACAATACATCTGCAAAAAACTGTAGCATGTTGCGACAACATGTGGAATCTTCGGATGAAGATACCGACATTCTGTCGCTAGTAGATGATACTGTATCTGACGTTCTCTCGAAGCTCGACCAACCTGCAGATAATTTTGGTAATTTACGGTCGAAGGGTCGTTTGCGTTCCGGAGGACCATCGAAACACAGTGCACGCAGTCGGGTCAAATGTCGGAGAAAGTCCAAAACTTCGATCAAGATAAAACGTGACCAATCTTCAGGTGGAGCACCAGTCACTTTAGATGGAACACCGGTCACAACACCATATAGTGGTACTAAGAGGAAACAAAAATCGTTACGACTGAAGTCACGCAAGCGCAGAAGTGATCGGGGTAAGGAAAAAAGTGAACCTGATGCGGTGGCAGATGGTTCGGAGTCGGATGTGAAGCCGACTGGATCTGCCAGCAATGACGTGGTGGTTCATATGTGCGAGGAGTGCGGCAAAGAGTTTCCAAGTGCCAACGTTCTGACCAGACACAAACGGATGCATTCGTCGCGCATTTTTCACTGCAGCATATGTTCGACCGACTTTGTGGAACCAGTTGCTTTTAAACGACATTCTGTGGTCATCCATGAAAATCATCGGCCATTCACTTGCAGCCATACTGGCTGTGAGTACCGCTCGGACCGGCTGTCGAACGTCGAGAAGCACATGTCGATCCATTCGCCAACGCACGCATTTGCGTGTTCGCTCTGCGGTCGAACATTTGCGCAGGATGCCGGCTTGCGTAGTCACCTGCTGAGCTGCATGTCTTCACGGACGTTCCTCTGTGATTTGTGTGGTTCTTCATTTAACCATCTGCAGAGCATGCAGTCACACCAGCGAGTGCACACAGGAGAACGTCCATTCAGATGTTCCGACTGTGACTCGACGTTTGCAGATCATCGCAACTACAAGCGTCATCGTCGGATCCACGACAATGCGTTTCCATATGCATGCATGTTGTGTGGAAAGCGCTTCCGTCACTCCAACTCTCTTAAGTCGCACCTCGGCTCACATGGAATTATGACAAAGCCAGCGGAAGGCTCTACGGGCACTCCACCCCTTTCAAATCAGACTGGCGGCACACTCGGCATTCTGCCAAAGCCAGTTGCCGAAAGAACTTCCAATACTCCAACACAACTGAGTCACGGCTTGGCTCACACTGCATTCTGACAAAGAAAGGATCAGATTTATTCAGTTGAAAACTAACAGTTTGTTGTATTGTACATTGTGTAAACTCTTGCCCTATTATGGCCTGAACTGTTTACAGTAGTTGAATGTTAGATGATGATGATATGCATGTTTTAGGAGTAGTCAGAAGGTCGCTAAAAGTTAAGCTTACAGTTGTGGTTGGGTTAGTTACTGTTGATCCCCCTCAAATTGGATTACAGTGACAGTAAAAGTGAATCATATAATTTATTTTTATTATGGTAATTGTTTTTCTTTTGTGTTTATGTCGTTATCAGATATTCTTAAAAGTTAGATCTGCGCGACCTGTATATTGATTGCCAAATGACTTATAAAATGTGTTATATTGCACCGTAATTCACCACTTTGCAAAAAAAATTAGTTCACTACATCTATGGGCTCAAACAGATCCAGTTTGTTTCTGGACATGTTTGAGCATTGATAATTTTGCGATGGTTAGTGGTAGAAAGGCCTGTGATATGTTTAAAGTTTCACAATGCTATAGAGAAAATGTGCCTGACTTGCATAGTGAATCATTTAAATATTCTTTGCGTATTTTGCATAAAACTTTATTACCCCTGAAATCAGGCATTAGCCTGCGCTTCTATGTGCTCGAGTTCATTGAACTCAAAAACTTGCTGCCAAAGAGTTCAGTTTTTAATCCTGCAGATTATTTAGTGTTGGGCATTGCAGCAGATGGCACGGTTACAAAATTTTTGGAAACCAACCAGCTGAAACGTGTGCTAATTGAATGCTGGGCTCGGCTTATCCTTAACACGTTTACTCCAGCAATCGATCAGCTGCTAAAATACTGATAATGGTTATGTTTGCAAAGGATGCCCAACTTCCCATGTCAAATTTCAGCTAAACTAAACGTGTGTGTTAATGATTGTTGTTATTGCATTGTATGCTGATGAAAAAATCAATTTACATTCATGCGTTACTGTCGATTTAGCATGATTTTAGGAATGGCATGGATTTTTGTAAATCACGCAAAGAATATTTAAATGGACAGACATACAAGTTCTACTCTTATTTTTTAGCGTGGGCCAAAAAATGTCACAACTTATTTTTGTCAAAACTTTGTTAAATTTCCACCAAATTTCATAATTTTTTCACACAGATAGCCACGACGATAGAATTTTATAAGATACACTCATTGTCCACCTCACTTAATTTATGTTAACGCACTACTGTGTAAAATGCATATGCTCCAAATTGTTACATTACGCAGTGATTATCAGTTTCAGATTGCTCACTTTTGCATTATTAACTCCAGAGAGGGTGCTGTGTAATTTAATAATTTTGTGGTATTAAATATTTTGCTCTGAAAATGGCAGACAACAAAAAAGCTGACTGATGAGCTCGAAACACATTCAATCTACGAATGAGTGCTGTGATATTAATCAGTTGATAGTTAATGTTGCTTTTGGCCGTGGCATCACGTCCAAGCCATTATGTACACTTTGGGCATAAATTCTGATAATTTGGAATCAAGTTGTTACTCAAACTGATAATTCTGCTGAATAAATCACATTTTAGCTTAAATTACATGAGGTGAACAGTGAGTGTACCTTACACAATTCTATCATCTTGGCTATCTGTGTGCTGAAAATCATCAAATTTGGTGGAGATTTGATGAACTTCTGACAAAAACATGTTGGGACATTTTTTGGGCCCACCCTGTATACACAATTCCAAAACTTTTAACATTTCACACGCTTTTCCATCAGTAAACATCGCGAAGTTACGTAAGCTCATATATGACAGATCCATGCGTCACAGTCGAATCCGGCTGAATTTTAGTGGTGGTAAAAGATTTACGCAAATTAAGCTAAAATATTTGAATGCTGAGCTATGCAAGTTCTGCACTTTGCTATGTAACATTTTGAAACTTTTGACATATCACGTGCATTTCTACCGCTAACCGTTGCAAAGTTATCAATGCTCAAACAGGTCCAGCATTTATTGGACCACCCTGTACAATGCATTGATGTGCAGGATACCATATAGTTCTATGTTCGTCCCATTGTTTCTGGCTTGGAGCTCCTTATGTATCTAAGTGGTCATGTTTTTATACTGAGTTTTTTTTGCTGGTTTTATGCGTCAGTTATTTCGTTTTGTTTGTATTGCATGTAGTTGTAGTTTGTGGTTTAGTTATACTGCATCGACATTGGACAGTAATAGTAATTTTTAATATATGACTGAAAGTACAATTTTTTTTGTATTTTATATGTAGAAAGTCAACTAGTTTTTTGGTTCATAATGTTGTAATACTCCATGTTTTTATACGAGTGTTATCTCTACCAACGCTAGTATGAAAACTACCGTGTGTCTCATAAATGTGTCTGCTATATTTTCATAATAATTTTTGCACATAAGCATCAGTATAAATAGTTTCACTGTGTAAACGAATATGGATCAACTATGAAATTTTAACACCTTACTTCATATTTGTTGCCGTTACCTTGTAAAAGTTTTCAGTCGTTTCAGAATAACCATGCAGCTTTTTGTAGCAGGTGGAATTATGTGCTAAGAGACATTAATTAAGAGTCACTGAGTCAAAAATTAATTTGAATAAAAAAAGTAAAAAGTCATAACTTTGAAGGATGCATTTGGTGTCTGAAAGTCTACTTTTGTTATATGCCAAAAATCATCAAATTTGTTGTAATTTGTTTAAATTATGCATGTGTGGTTGAGGAATAGTGACGACCTCAGAAAGAAATGCTTGTTCTTATGTTTTTAGCAGTTATAGGCATGACAGTTTTGCTTACCTCTGATAATGCTGTTATATGATAGTTCACTAGCTTCTGTTTTTGGTAATGACTGATATAACAGCATCAGATTAAGGTCAGTTATTGCTGCTCTATTCTATCTCTCTGCCTGTAATGTATGCACTGTGGCTAAACTGTACATCTTACTAGAAAACTGTCTGAACAAATAAATAGGGTTGCCCAAGTCAAGTCAGACCCACAACAACTCCCCTATTTCCCCACATGGGGATACCCACTGCACCCAAAAAATGGGGAGGGAACTTGCTCCCGATTTAGATTTCAGATTTGGAGGGATAGAAGCTACTTTTGACTGGACCAACTTTCTGCCAAATTTTTACTCCTCGTGTGCTACGTTTTTAACGTAGCGAAGAGGGGTATATAAGATCGGTGTAATACTGAGGATCAATTGACTGACGACCAACCAACGACCGACCTCTGTTCATGGAAGAGCCTTTCTGGAAGAACTTCAAACGGCCATATCTCCATAACGGTGCTAGATAGACGCCTGGTCACTGAGGACCACCGATAGGAAGTCGACCCCCTGGAGTCGAATGGTCACGTGACCGATGACATCACGTGACCCCAAAAGGTCAAACTCGTGACCCCATTATCTTTGAGGCGCCACATCTCCGTAAGAGTGCTAAATAGACGCATGGTCACTATGGAGAAGACCATGCATCTATCTAGCACCGTTATGGAGGTATGGCGCCTCAAAGATGATGGGGTCACGAGTTTGACCTTTTGTGGTTATCTGATGTGATGACGTCAGTTGCACGGTTGATGCTGTCGGCGAGGTGAAGCTGTCGGCACCGCTATTTGCAATGTGAAAAGAAAGGAACTAAAAAACAGTTAAAAGAATACAGGAGAAAATAATGCGTGCAAGGAGTACATTAGATTGGTTACAATCTAAAATATTTCTTGTTGTTCTGACTGATATTAATGGTGTTTTTGTCTCTGCACTTGTTGGTGTTAATTTTATTTTTTTGGCTGTGAACTTTCTGCTTTAGCCCATTATTTTAGCACACATTATACAACACTGAATCATATCATTATGGCGAATCTATTTTCTTCATGGATGAAGCTATGTGCTGTGACTGTTTTAGTGCACAAGTCATTCCATATGTCAGTTTATTGTGCTGTTTTTAGTTTTAAGAGTATTATACTAGTGGTGTGTTTAACTTAAGGCATTATGCATTTTAAACTGTATTGAAGTTTAGTGTTATATAGGCCTACATGGTTATTGTGAAGACTGAAGATATTTTACAATTTATATTTTATATCTCCTTTGATGTCAGCATTTTGTTGCAGATACTATTCATAATAATGAACTGATCATCGCATTTGTAGGCCTAATTATTTTGCCAATAATGGCAGGCATATTTACACCTTTAAAGTCGTAGGCTTCAGTGGGAAACTAACTAAAATTGTTGTCACCAGATTTCATATTGAAAGCTATGATTGCACCAAATTCAATTTCAGCTTGGGCTTCGCCCCGTCAGACCCTGTTGGGGGACCTCACAGTGGTCCTTTAAATCTGCTAAAGTTGTGGGAAATTTTTCATCATTCGTTGCTGGTGATTGAAAATTATTGTTGATACCGTAACTTCCGTAAGCGATTGACGGCTGCTGCTCGAGCACAGCATAAGTAACTGTCTCAACAGCCAAATGGTTCATCACTTCCATAGTATGTACGGGGTGCAGCAAAAAAATAGCCCCCTAAAGTTTTTCGCTGTTATCTCGGCAACCGTTTGTAGTTTTAATGTGAAATTTTACAGCTTAATTTACTAAAACCTTTTGCATTTAAGTGTGAAGTAAAATGTGATTCTGTTGAAAAACGACGAAGTTATATACTATTTAACATGACCGCCTTCCGATTTTTCAGCATTAAAAATGTTCAAGCTACTACACGAATTCAATAACGTCGTTGAATCAGCACAGTTAACTAATGATCAGAAGCCAGAATTTCATTGTCACTGTGAATGCAAAGTGTTCACCATCAGCTCCAAGTTCCAACACAAGCCTTCAGTCGCTTACTTTGATAAGTCTTTTACAGCCTTGTCGATCGGTTCTTGTGGCAGATTGGAGGCCACTGGTCCTTTGTGATGAATTCTGGACAGTTGGCCCACAGCCCGTTCCGTGCTCTGCGCGCTGTGTGTGCTGGCGTGCCGTCCTGCTGAAAGATGAACCCGGTGGCCACTGAGCAGCCGGCGATTGCTTTAAAAGAATGCTAATTAAATGATAATTTATAAACAAAATAAATTACTGTTTATCAAAACGTCACTGTGACGTCATTGTCAGTAACGTGTTAAGCGGTTTTTGAAAATTAAATAGCATTTTTAGCTTAAACTTTTCAATGCTAAAAAATCGGTAGGCGGTCATGTTAAAAAGTCTATAGGCCTAACTTCGTCGTTTTTCAATATAATGACATTTTACTTGGCAGTTAGATGTAGAACGTTTCATTAAATACAACTGTAAAATTTCACATTAAAACCCCAAACGGTTGTGGAGAAAACAGCGAAAAACATTAGGGGCTACTTTTTGCCGCACACTGTATGCTGTGACTCGAGTCGAGACTTGAGAGCCGTGACTTCGTTACTTATTTTCCATGTGTTGAGGTTATCGGCCATTTCTTTTATTTGTAAACAATGTGATAGTGAAACCAATTTTAATTTATATCCATATTTCTGTTTTCGTGCGGCACCTTTATATAGTCGTATATAGTCGAAAAGGTAGATATTGGTATTAGGGTACTTTATTGGAAGTTACAATCTTTGCGCCATGCCTGAAAATTATTCGACAGTTGTATCTTATCTGGATAATTCAATCAATCATTTAATTCATACCAGACAAAGTTACAAACATAAAGTCAATAACGCAGTGCATGTGGTCTGATAAAGGACACAAAGGGCAAGCCTCTAATATGTGCCCTGAAAAAAATAAGAAAAATAGGCAATACATAGAACAAATACAAATAAAGCTAATACCTATCACAATCAAACTATAGGCAGTTCAAGCTTCATAAGCCAAGATTTAAAAATGTCTATTGTTAAGGCTGTCACAACAGTTTCAGGCAGAGAGTTCCAAACTGCTATAACACGATTACTGAAAAAATTTAAACGAGCACTGACACAACAGTGATGAAAACTAATCTTATAGCAATGGCCACGTGTAATACTAGAACCAGACAATGCAAAAAAAGTCTGACAAATTTACATCAACCATTCCACGAACAATTTTATAACACATTATTAAGTCCTGATTAAGGCGCCTTCTTTCTAAAGACTGTAATTCCAGATACTGCAAACGAGCTGCATAGGTCATTTTACTTAGACCAAACAACCTCTTG
>Ga0209367_1001305_pt1 | contig 30103 bp, 18 predicted proteins | sample WorMetLIZISLAND2_FD_187412 | JGI IMG/M metagenome (GOLD analysis project Ga0209367, IMG submission 187412) | Marine gutless worms symbiont microbial communities from Max Planck institute for Marine Microbiology, Germany - Olavius geniculatus... ...
GCTTGAAAAGAACGACAATTTAGTGATAATTTATAAACAAAATAAATTACTGTTTGTCAAAGCGTCACTGTGACGTCATCGACAGTAACGTGGTAACCGGTTTTTGAAAATTAAATAGCATTTTTAGCTGAAACATTTTTTAATTCTAAAAAATCCTAGGCAGTCATGTTCAGAAGTCTATAATTTTGTCGTTTTTCAACAGAATCGTATTTCACTTAGCAGTTAGATGTAGAACGATTCTGTAAATGAACCTGTAAAATTCCATGTTAAAATTCCAAGCGGTTGCTGAGAAAACGGCAAAAAACTTTAGGGGGCTACTTTTTTTGGCCGCACCCTGTATATGGTAGTAAAAAGCGTTAAAATGTTTGATCATAGTTTGTGTCCATGTTTCATTGCATAATTTTTTTCAGTTTCGCAGTACCAGTAATAATTTTTATTTTCTATTACTGTAGTAGGTTGTGACCTTGAAGTGATTGCATATAGTAAATTTGCTACTCATTGTCTTTTTTAGTGAAATATGTTTGAAATATTGAGGCTTGACTGTGGAGGATTTCTATTTTTACTGCACATAGTAGATTGTGACCTCAAAATGATCGTGCATACACCCAGATTTGCCACTTTTTGTCTATTTCAGGGAACTACCGAGTATGTGTTGAATCGAGGTTTGTCCACGAAGGATTGATGATTTGTGTTTGATGTTAGATGTTGGAGGCTGGAGCGCAGACTGTTGCAGTTGCCCCACCACCGCCGCCACCGCTGCCTTCAAACCTCGGCACACCGCCAGCATCAGCAGCCAGTATCAAGACTGCCTCACTCAAGACTGTGTCTGGATCACCAAGCAACAATGCTGCGTATGGAAAGCCGCCTGCGTCACCAGGCGGTGCAAGGAATGCAGCATCTCCGTACAGTCAGAAGCGCGAAGCGTCGCGTGATAAAATCCGCTCAGGTCTGTAAACCTGTGAACACTTTCTAAGCTGGTAGCAGCACAACACGGGGTTCCTACAGGTCAGGGAAAACTGAAAAAATCATGGAATTTGTGTGGTCAGCGAAAGGTCAGGGAAGAATATTAGTTTTGGAAAGTCAGGGAAAATGATCTAGGATCATGCAGACTGCAGATATATGTGACTTTTTGTGTCTCTAAATATTAAAAACAGGCAAATTTGTGGCTTCCATTAAACGTTCAATAGCTAGAAGTGCTTCAGCTTCAGGGGTGCTTTGCCCCCTAATCTTCCAACCAGGGCCTCTTGTCATTTGCATATTGCTCTATTAATACTGTTTCATTACCTTATAATATAGTGTACCATTTCTGACATTTGTGTGTTAGGTCAGGGAAATTGTCATTCCATGACTGGAAAGTTCAGAGAAAAGTCAGGAAATTTTGCTACAGAAAACCTGTAAGAACCCTGCCAACAGACTAAAATCACTTGCCATGCACCTACAGGGTGCAGCAAAAAAAGTGGACCCCTAACGTTTTTCGCTGTTTTCTCAGCAACCGTTTTGAATTTTAATTTGAAATTTTTACGTGTTTATTTACTGAAACCTTCTACATCTAACTGCTAAGTAAAATTTGATTCTGTTGAAAAATGACAAAGTTACAGATTTTTTAACATGACCGCCTACCGATTTTTCAGCATTCAAAAATGTTCCGGCTACAACATTATTTTAATAACATCGTTGAACCAACACAGTTAAATAATGATCAGATGCCAGAATTCCATTGTCACTGCGAATGTTCGAAGTGTTCACCACCAGCTCCAAGCAACAACACCAGTTTCCAGTCGCCTTATTTGAGAAATCTTTTACAGGCTTGTCGATTGGTCCCTGTGGCAGGTTGCCCCAGATAACCTGAAGCGCTTTCTTGAGTTTGGCGCTTGTTTTCAGCTTTGTTTCAAGCTTGCAGTAAGCCTCCAACATTGCACCCCATACGTGATAGTCCATTGGGTTTATATTCGACGAATTTGGAGGCAATTGGTCTTTTGTGATGATATCTGGACAGATGGCCCGCAGCCAGTTCTGTGCACTGCGCGGCGTTGCGCACTGTGTGCTGACGCGCCGTCCTGCTGGAAGATGAATCCGGTGGGCAGCCGGTGATTGCTTTAAAGGACAGATAAGTTAATGATAATTTATAAACAATTTGAATTGATGTTTATCAAAACATCACTGACCTCATCAGCACTAATGTGTAACCAGTTTTTAAAAATTAAATAGCATTTTTAGCATGAACGTTTTTGAATGCCAAAAAATTGGTAGGCGGTCATGTTAAAAAGTCTATAACTTCATTGTTTGTCAATAGAATCACATTTTACTTGGCGGTCAGATGTAGAATGTTTCAGTAAATAAAGCTGGAAAATTTCATATTGAAATTTCAAACGGTTGCTGAGAAAACGGAAAAAAAAAATTTAGGGGTCCACTTTTTTCTGCCGCACCCTGTACTTAAGTCTGGCTTGTTTAGTATATATAATAGCAGGATGTCAGTTAGGGTAGGGTTACAGTTTGAGTTAAGCGTAGACAATTAGACATTACCTTATTAAATTTGGTTGATAGTCATGTGTTCTGTAGTGCTTTGGGTGAAGTTAAACTGTTGCTAGTTGACTCTTCAAGGGCTTTGATATTGTTGGTTGAGCTAAGTAAGTTGTTTAAACAAGTGAAATGAACGTCATTAGGTAACCAGATGTCTAGTTTACAAAAGGTTGGGTGAAAATGAAGTCTAAGCAAATTTGTCCATTCTCAACCTGTGAAAAAATGTTGCTCCAGCAATTCAAAAACGTCCATGCATAGGCTACTCAATATCTATTACCCAACTGAATAAGCCAAACATGGAGTACGGTAAGTTTAGAAAGTAAGTTATTTACACAAGTGAAATGAACGTCATTACGTAACTAGATGTCTAGTTTACAAAAGGTTGGGTGAAAATGAAGTCTAAGCAGATTTTTAGGAGGAAGTCATACTTGGAGAAACATTAGGAAAATGATCTGATTTTAATAAAAATGTATGAAAAGATGCATAGCCAAGATGCCGATTTAGGAAGGATGATTTTACAAGAATGATGCTAGGCCATTTTTGTGAATTAGGTACCGACGTAATGAGCATTGGAAATTGTCATGCGCGAAATTCGGAATACGTTTGAAATTGCAGATTTTGAGAACAAGCTGCGAATGATGGGTTTTGACGTGAACAGTCAGGGCAACTTGGCAATGGTTGATCTCCCCCCGGGCAGCCGCAACCCAAGTCTGCCACCAAAGCCACCCACGGCAGTGGCCACACCTTCTTCCAGTGCTGGCAGAAAGCCTTCTGCGGCAGCAGCCAGTTCGGTGTCATCAACCCCGGTTTCTTCGGGCCCCGGAGGTGGCGGATACAGTCTGTACAGTCTGATTAAGAAGCAATCGCAGAGTACTTCGCAGAGACCTGCCATGTCCAGTGCTGCTAAACAGTCCATCACGTCACCGGCAAAGAGCGCTACATTTGGTTCTCAACCAGTCAGTGTTCTGAAGAAACCAAGTAATGTGACAGCAGGTTCAGCTGTGGAAAAACTATCGGCAGATTCAACAAAGACCGGTGGTAGCGGTCGCAATGCTGCAGTGAGCTTTGCCAGTGTTGATTCTGTCGAGAAAGCTGCAGCTGTTGATATGCCCGACTCCGTATGTCCTCAGAGGTTTGTTTTGTAGTTTTGTTTTTGATGATTATACTTTTAAACGAGCTTTGGTGAGAAAGAGCAACTGGTTTGATATTCTAGTGTATTTTTTTGTTGTGCAATGAAAAGTTTAAATGACCAAATTAGTAATGAAGCTTTCAGCGCGTCTTAGCCATCACTTCTGTCTGTCCGTCTCTCCGTCACACGGGTGGATCAGGCAGAAACATTGCAAGCTAGGATCACCAAATTTTCACCGTTGGCTGCCTGGAAGACTCTAGTTTCAGGAACTGTAAAGCTTTTCCATAAATTCGAAGGGGGTCACCCCGAACAAGGGCGCTAAATGAGGTGGGTAGGCAACATTTGCGATTTTTGGTCAATTAGTCGCTGTATCTCAGTAACGGTGAGAGATAAGGCCTAGGTTACTATTAATCACTAATAGGAAATCGTATACTGGCTATCGATTGGCGCTGGATTCAATGACCTTGGATGACCTTGAACGCCAAAATAGGAGGTTTTATGGATTTTTTGGCTGCTGCGACACAATCATTCACAAGGTGGCGCCACGGTATTGGCGTTGGTGGCGTGGCATAGTTAGTAACGCGTTTCGCCTGAAACGAAGTTACTCTACGCCGTGCCCGGTTAGTACTGCGATGGGTGACTGCCTGCAGGTAGTAGCTGCTATAGGCTTTCGCACATCCTGTGAGCATTAGCTCAAATTTCTTGTAGGCAAAGGTTGTTATGAAGGTTGGCTGTGTAAATCAAGTGTGTTACCTCAGTAATTTGCAGAAAATTTAGTTTGTTTGGCGAGGATATTTCACCAGTTTGCCACCAGTTTCAACAGCAGTCGTGAATTGTTTATAATTGGTTTTGTTTTTCTCTTCTCTTACTTAATAGAATCTACTATTTTATCCATACAGTTCTTCTTAGATGTCAACAATTTATCTCTTCTGTTGTTAGTACCAACTGTCTAAAGCAAATACAGTTGGTTATTTTAACAACGTTTAAACCGTTGGCACTGTAATAATACATTGTGTTGCAGAGCTGATGTGTTGTTCAATGATCTTGCATTTTGATTGTACATTCATCATTTGCAGAGATGTCGAGACGCGTGATTCGCTGACTGATGATGAAGGTAGAGCTGATGATGATGATAATGATGGAGATGTGGAAACTGACGAGGGTCAGAGCTCGGATGAGGAGGAGGATACGGATGCTGGTGGAGACATTGATGAACTGTTGGATGAGGCACTGGACAATGACAACATCGAGGCAAACAACGTCTATGAGCGACAAGATACTGCACCGACAGCAGCCGCAGCACAGCCAGTGAGTTACTGTTATCGATATGTTTTTTTAGCATTTTGTCAGCTTACCTGCAGCCTGCAGTACCTTACTTTATTTTCAGTGTGAGCAGGCTGTTACACCTGCCCTGCGCTGAGGCCATATCAGTTTGGTTCGATGTGCGTTGTGCGTCCAATTGAAGCTGTGGATGGCTGTGAAGCCAAAATTGGCGTTAAAGCCGAAGATTCCATGACTTGTGAAAGTTAGTTGATTAAAAGCAGAATAGCTTTGCTGTTTGACCTAGAAATGTCATAAAAGTTGACAGCTGTTTGTAAAGCGTCAGTGTGTCTGTGTCAAATTGGTCAAGAATCAGGATGTTTGAAGATATGAAATTTGTCACGCAGAATATTTTTTGCTGTTAATGTTAAGTCTTTTGTACCATGTTATTAGTAGCATAGTAACTTAGACTTTGCATTCTGGATGTATTGTATGGTATTATTATCCTGTTAAGGCATGTACAGAGTGACGTAACTGAACTTAACTGACAGAGCTTAGTTTTGACGAATTGACCAATGGGCAAACAGGGTGAGCTTATTGTTCATTGGTTGACGCATACGTAGGCGTAGTCATGTAGGTCACCGATGCCATTAGATGGTGCCCACTGTAATGCATAACTGCTTGTCTGTTGGTCAGTTCATCAAAAACTAAACCATGTCAGTTCAGTTTGGTTACATTGCTCTGTACATTTCTTTACATTGTGTTGTAATATTGCCAGTATAATAACATGAGGAAAAATGCTGCAAAGTCTTAGACACATTTGCAAATTTTTCAATCTCTGGACAGTTGCTGGTGAAAAAAGCTGTTAACTCCGAGGTGTAAAAAACTGTATGCTGTGATATTAGGTTGTGATGCGTCACGTGCGCCGTCGCTCTAGTGAAAATAAGCAAGTCTATCTGTCGCTGCAGGAATATCGACGCCAGGTTGGCCAGTAGTTGTTGTCATTGGTTGTAAATTTTTAGTTAGTTTTAACGTTTATATATGTTCTAGAAGTCATAACAATGATGAAGTCATCATTGTTGGCTGTGTTAACTTTTTTTATGATTTAATATTAGATTAGTGATTATCTTGGCATTATTTGGATTACAACTGTTCAGCAATTGAAACTGAGGTGTAATATTATCATAAAAAATTGGTATGGTTATTAAGGAAAAGCATTTGTATGTTGGTTGTCGAATTATCATTGCTGGTAGTCTTGTTTAGTTACTGTCACTTATTAATATTTATTAGCTATTGTTATTTAGTTGTTCATTATTGTCATTTTTCATTAAAAATATTCATCAATTAAAACGTCAGTGTAAAATTTTCATGGGTTGTCTGTAAGCATTAAAAATTGCCAGATTGTATCGTTAACTTTAGAATATATATTTTCAGTTTTCAGTTAGGCTTGGTGGTGGCTTAGCCTTGCAGTACATTGTTGGTTGCATCTTTGAAGGAACCAAGCCACCCAGGCCAACTCAGCCTGGCCATTCCTTCATGGGTAGGCAAAATTAGTATTGAGTATGGTGGTTATCACCATCGTTAGGGCTAGAAACAGCGAGTTCTGCATGACATCTGGCTTTATCACCAAGATCGCTGGCATATCGATTACTAATCTTGGGTGACCCAGTCAGTTAAAAGTAATGGCTGTTCAGTGTTTAACGGAGCCAGCCATGGCCGACTTGGGTTGTATGGTAGCTTAACTGGATTTAACCCTCGCCATCTCAAAGGGCTACAAAGAGGATGAGCTGAGCTCCCACACAATGGATCTAGCTGTCTATATGAAATTTCGTTCCTTTTTTTTGTTCTTTTTCTTTTTAGTCAATATTTTTATGACATAGTTTAGAACTTTGCTAATCTGTGTGGGTTAATCTGTAGACTGCTCGTCCAAAGAGTCAGCCGCCACCGTCCAACCGACCGAAGCCTCTGATACACAATGTGATCCGTGGAGATGAAGTTGAAGCCTGCTACTCACCAGGTGGCGCCACCAGTCACTTGGACGCAGTGTCTGGCAGTCCGAGCTCTGCTCTGTACAGCACCGTCAGCAAGAAGTCGCCACATAAACATTTCCACATCACATCGTACGTTACACGACTCATCTGTTTGAATATTTCTTTAAGCTGCTATCATCGCAAATAATTATCTGTCGTGGATAGTTAAGTGCTTGAACATTATGTTTGCTTTAAACTGTGCTGGTCTCTCTTATTTCCTTAATCCCCACTTAGTCTAAAATTGCAAAAATGACAACTAAGTCAACTAAGTACTGGTACCTTCAATTGAATAATTAAAATTAAAATTTATTTTGGGATATGTGGATTACAATTTTAATTTTAATTTTGCAGTAATCAAGCAGTTATTTTAGTCACATGTTAATCTCAGTTTTTATTGTATTTTTGTGGTTTGACGAAAGGCCAATGAAGCAGCATTACAATATGCCGGCAATGACAGTTATGAGACCTGGCGTTGTCTTCAGAATTGATATGTTTACTCATTTTTTTACATTACCACACTTATTGTAATGTGACAGAGGGTGCCATAAGATTTATTACATTTACTTATTTATTTATTTATTCAGCATTACTATAATTGGCAGGATAGCTCAGTCGGTAGAGCGTTGAACCTTGGATCAAAAAATCCCAGGTTCAAATCCCATCAGGGCTGACTCAGCCCCTCATCCATTTTGGTCAATAAAATGAGTAACACAACCTGCGGAGGTAACAGGGAGTCTCTGTTGAGGATTAATCCACCCAACAGAGATGTATGCAATCTCGAGTTGTACTCCTTGGCTCAAGGATATCGCAAAGAGATGAGCTCCTCTATACTCTGGCTACCGGCCTGGCGCAGTATAAACATTTAATTTACATCACATTACTATATTTATTATATATTTTTGGCTTGATGGCAGGCCAATGAAGCACCGTAACAAGATGCCGGCAATGACAGTAGCAAGACAGAGTGACGTGAGTCGTCATGAGGAAGACGATTTGCTGCCATTCATACCGGAGAAATCGGTCAAACAGCGACTTCAGGTTTCATTCAAGAATGATCTGTTGCACAAGTCACTTTGCTTCCAGCTTTCATTTTGCCAACTCTCTTAGGGCCGGTTTCTGGATCTTTTAGTTAACCGATCAGTTAGTAAACCGTCTATTAATTGTAGCTTGCTAGTTAAGTTTGTGCGCGTTTCTGAACGAAACCTGACTGGCTGTCAGCTAACTGAGCGGTAAACTATAGTTGCTTAGCAACAATGCACACGACACTTATCACTTTCACCTAGTGCAGGCGGGTGTCATGAATATTAATGAGTGCAAGTGCACGTCAGCCAGCCCATGAGCCAGCAACCGATTGCAGACGGTCATTTTGTTCATTCATGAGTGGATTTTGTAGTAAAATTTGTAGCAGCAGTCAGTTAATCAAGTAAGCAAACAATGGCACAGTTCATTGAAACGCAGATTTGTCAGTGTGTGACTGAATGTGCTTATGCAGCTGAATAAAACGTGCCTCAGGATTTTGTAAATTAGCTTATCCTGCATTAACGTTGTTTTAAGTTGACGTTGAAGTCATGAGTACTGGGTAGAGCCCACAGTTTTCCACAGAAAATTTTGCCAAATTTCATGCCTCACTGTGGCATAGTCGTCCAAATTCTGTGGCTTATCATGGCCTTTTATTTTTCAGTAAACTGAGTTTTATCCTGTTCAGAAACTTCAGTTGTTGAAGGGTGGCATTGTGCTGAGTTATGCTAGCAATGTTCAAAGAAAATTATCCGTCTTTTTTATTTTTTTCAAAAATGCGTTTAGTCTGGTCGCATTGTGTTTATTTACGATTGTGCAGTATTACGCTATAAGACCCACAGCTTTTCAGGCAGTTTAGTTTCTGTCATACAGTTACATTAATCTAATTATTTCATCAAGCCAATGATCGTAATAATCATCAGTCATTTCTCAACTTCTGCGAAGTTTCATCGAAATATTAAAATTTTGTGGCAAAGGGCAAATTCCACAGCTTGGCTTGATATTCTGCTGCCTGCTGAAAACTGTGGACCCTAGTTATGAGATGCATTGGCTTGCGTGTATTATCACAGGAGTTGCAGGAACTAGTGAATCAGGAGCTGAGTGTGATCCAGCAGACAAGTAATGCGCTCAACCAGTGTTGTCATGGCAACTCAGCATTTGCAGGCTCAGCCGAGGCGGTCGAGTGTCATCGACTTCTCCTTGTTGCCTGTGAGTCAGCTGAATGATCCCACCGGCTTTCGTTTTGGTTTCATAGCTTATTTTTCAGTCTATCAGGAAATTATAAGAGTAGATTGAAAAATTTAGATTATGCGTCTGTCTGGCACCATTACGGAGATATGGCGCCTCAAAGATGGCCATCAGTCTATTTAAGTAATGTTGAGGCAATTTGAATATTAGAAATTTTGAGCTTCAAATGTCAAGTCTTGCAATACTGTTTGGTTTAGCCTTACCACTTCACCAAGTCATTTTTAATGCTCACGCTGCACAGACCATGCCCAGCACACTGCTCTTGTACACAGAAGCTGTTGTGAGAATCAGTGACCGCTGGGACTAGGATCAGTTACATATCCATAGTAGTAGTAGTTGTTATTGTACTATTATTTTTAAATAGTAGCAGTAGCTGTAGTGGTCACAGTGATAGTTGTAGTAGGTCTACTATTAATAGTAATAATAGTTACTATTTTAGGCGAGAAACCTATACGTCTTTACTCTTGAAAGCATGGATGAAATGTGGACCAGGCCAGAACACAGCGGTATAGTAATAGTTGTTGTTATTGTAGTAGTAGTAGTTGTTGTTGTTGTTGTTGTTGTTGTTGTAATTTTATTAGTAGTAGTTGTCTGTGATAAGCAAGAAGCGTGAAGCATATATGATAGAAATGCAAAAGCTTTGTGATGGTCAGTCAAGGCTGTCAGAAGAGAGCGCTGTAGTAGTAGTCGTAGTAGTAAGTAAGTATGTGCATATTTAAAGTGCACAATGTCAGTCAGTGGCCGAATCTGAGTCGTTATTGTAGTTGTGGTAGTAGTAATAGATGTTGTTGTAACTGTTGTAGTTGTTTGTGGCAGGCAAGAAGCGTGAGGCGTACATGATTGAGATGCAAAAGCTTCGCGAGGGTCAGTCGAGATTGTCAGAACAGAGCGCTGTGCAGGGTCGACTGACGATCAGTGACATCAAACTGCCACTCAAGTCAGAGTTTATGTCAAAGATTGGCAGTGCACAGGGTAAATGGTGCTGTGTTCTAGTACTAGTAGTTGTTTTTGTTGTAATTGTTATAGTAGTTGTTGTTGTAGTAGATTAGCAGTGCACACATCAAGATAGTAAGTAAGTGAGTAAGTAAGTAAAGTGTAAATTTATATAGCGCATACTCAAAAAGATCTCTAATGTGCTCAGTACATTTTGTCATCAATATTTCGCAAAAATGTATGTCTTCAGCTGACGTTTGAGAGTATCGAAACTCAGTTCTGGGTCACGAAGACTGTCCGGCAGCGAATTCCAAGTCGACGGGCCCGCCACAGAAAAGCGCCGACGACCGACTTATACTCAGTCGAATGGTGATCGAGTTGCATGAAATTTTTACCAGATGTAGCCGCAGAAATACAAATTCAAATTATTTCAACCAAATGTGGCCGTTAGTTAAATATTAGTTAAATATTCTTTGCTAGTCGTAATAACTGCATTTTGGATGGCCTAACAACCATGAACAAGTTTAGTGCGCCACGGATAATTAGATATTCCATGTCGAAACCCAAAAACAAATTTGCTAGTATGTTGCATCAATACAACAAACCAAAACTTTTTCGAATTTTCCGTCTGCTGTGCCGTCAAACAGAAATTGAAACTATTAGCTAAAAGTATTAAAACTATTAAAAGTATTATTATCATTAGCATATTTATAATATATTTATCCGTGGCACACTAAATTTGTTCATGGTTATTAGGCCATCCAAAACGCAGCTAATGTAATGTGGCCGTTAGTTAAATATTCTTTGCTAGTCGTAATGTAATGCTGATGTCATAATGTGTTGTCAGTACAAACTGGCTTGTCTCAACAGGTTCTGTTAGTAGCTACCGTGCTTCGATGGTGAACTTTGTCTGGTTTACTGATGAAAAATGTTCATCGTGTCAATAGCAGCATGGAGGCATAAAATCAGTGTCTCGCTATCCAAAAACTCGTCCATCTCGTAAGCGGAGTGTGCTGGTGCACTGTCTTGCTGAAAGGTGTAAAAATTAAGCTATCCCACAAGTGTGTGAAAGTAATCGTTTTGGGCATTTTTGTGGCTACAGTGTTAAAACTTCAACAGCTTGTCATCAATAAACCAGTTCGCAGTCGACACAGGGCAGCTATTCAGCAAATCTGTCAGCACAGGTTGAAACAAGCCAGATGTACTCGCAGCACACTATGACGTCATCATTACGTCACGACTAGCAAAGAATGTTTAACTATCAGCCATATTTTGTCCAAATATTTCGAATTTATATTTCTTTAGCTACATCTAGTAAAAATTTTGTATAAATTGATCATCATTCGCCTGAATTATGAAAGAAAGAAAAAGGGTGCCTTTTTATGAAACATTATGTAGAATATGCAGAATCAGTGTTCATGACATATGTTATATTAGATGTATAATTCAGTATTCATGCACAGTACGGAGTCACTGAGTTTATGTCGATGTCTAGTGCAAACTGGCGTGCATGTTGCAGAGAGTGACATTTTCTACTTTGTCGTGATGATTCGTCATGGAGCTCACGTCATTTTCACTCAGATGGTGTCGACCCATGAGGCAATGATACGAGGAAGCCTCGACTTTCCTAACCTTATCAGTCTCAGTGACATCACGCAGAACTTTGTTGTCGATGTCGAAGTCTACGGAATGGTGAGCAGACTGCTCAGTTATCAACTGAACTTTTTTTATTGACATTGATACATTTCAGGCACTGTGACTGTCTCCTCCACTCTGTGTTATTTCAATTCAGTAAGAAAACCAGCTTGTTATGGTTTTTTTTGCACATGATATTTATAATTATGGCAACCATGTGAACAGCCCAGTCTAACTATTTATCCAGCTGTATGGCAGCTGTCTTGTTATTTATCTGACAGCTGTTTCGGGCATCTTGGAGATTAGCATAATGTTCCAGAGGAGAGCCGTTTGATTGCTTTGTTAAGCATCACGCAGTGTACTTCGTATGTTATATTATGAAGTCTGGTATGTTTTTCAAGTGTTTGAGTCGTAATGCCGACACCGTTACGCCGAGGAAGAAGAGTAAGGCAAGCTGCACACCCAAGAAGCTTCTTACTCCAAGGTCATCAAGACTCATGCCACAAAGTCCCGGCGGTCCGTACGCCGTGAGGACCACAAACTTTGTTCACATTGCTTCGCTCCAGCTGACCAAGGCTAACCTTATGAAGACCAACTTCTCCCTGGACAAGGTAAGGTTAATAGTGCTGCTTACCAGATTGTGTGAAAATTAATCACAGATTTATTGTTTTAATTTAAATTTTTATTTTAAAATTGTGATCGTACCATATACACTGTGTCCACTGAAAAACTAATCCCTAGACATCGTGCAATAAAAATGTTAAATTTAAATGAATCTGAATAAGGTTTCATGTACCTAATTCCCAATAAATTTCTTAAGTCATAGCCAAATTTCGTTGAAAAATATTATTTCTTACCAAAGTTATTAAATGTTGAATATCGATAACAAAATATCTCCGTTACCAATATGGCGTTACGCAAGTAAACCTCTCTGTTACTTTACATTTGCGTAATGCCACAAACAACAACTGAATCTAACAAAATTTAACAGCAACATTGCACCATTAATTGGCAGTAAAACTGCCAAATTTTAGTTAAATCTGCCTAGGCAAACAATAGTTACTGTGGCTTTTGTGAGGTCACTGACAAACACCTCAGTTTCAGGTCTTTGTGGATAATGTTAGACACAAAGACTTGAAACTGAAGTGTTTGCTTCGGTGGATTTTACTGAAATTTGGCATTTCGACAGCCAACAGATGATGCACTGTTGACGTAGGCACTGTTTAAATATTTTTTGCACCTATGTCTTTTCTCTTAAGTTTTTTGTTAGAAATTGTAATTTTTTGTTAGTATTTATTGTTTATTCACTCATACACAGTTCTTTGTCTGCTGATATGACTTTACCTGCAAGGTGGCATTTTACGGCACTGTGTCGTTTGCATCGATTGTGCACTAGCTCTCACAGTTTATGTGTTGTCTGAGCTATAGTTTGTGTATGACTTTATGTTTTTCAGGTTCCGTACTCATTTCCACTGCAAGGATCCATTCAGCTGAGATTGAACTGTTTGATGCAGAGTAGCATCGAAGAACGCGGCTTCCTTGTACGTTGATTTTTGATTTCCAATAATTGCTGAAGTGCGCATAAATATCTAGTCAGTGAGAAATATCTCATTGAAGTTTTTGTTGTCAGAAATTCTAACTTTTTCCACTGTTTAATGACTTGAAATTTTGAGACCGGACCCCACAGGAAAACCTCAGCAGCTGGTACTCTGTTCTTGATACTTTTTACAGAAGAACAAGTGCTACTAAATGCTGACTATATAGCAATTTTCCATACTGAAATTTGTTAATATTCAACCGCGAATTTGAAAATGTAGCATCCTGTGTCCGGTTATTATGGAGACACAGTGTACCGTAAAACTGCTAATACAAGCCGGATCTCTAGTACAGGCCGGGGATCTGAGTCTAATGTTTTAATAGAAGCCAGGTTTTAAATAAAAGCTGGGTCCCTAACATAAGCTGGGTCTCCAATATAAACTGGACATTCAAGTAGTTATTTTTGTAAGTGGACTAGCAGTCAGGGCTCCCACTGGTTCTGAAAAGTCCTAAAATTTGACTTTTCATTTTTTAGGACCTGAAATTTCCTGAAGTTGGACCTGCTGAAAAGTCATGAAAAAGTCCTGATTTTTGCCAGTGTTGACCTGAAAAACCAAGATACTGAATCTGTAATTTTTTCCAGTAACATTTATGCTTAATTACTGGAATTGTTTATGTGAAAGTTTATGTGTTTCACATAAACTAAGTTACTTACTTTTATTTTCATATACTACCTGCTGTCTGTGGTGTTTATAATGTAACTTGTCGGTGATGAAGTTGAGCAGCTGAAAAAAAACAAAAACTGTGTATCTCAAATGACACTGAAGTGTGATCAAGTCTGCTGACGACTATGCTGACAAGACAGAGAAATTGCATGATCTTACCCATATTGCCAAATCGAACAGTTTGAGACGGGCACCTAAGGACAAAGATAATGATCTGAAATCTGTTAGTGATCAGTTGGAGGCAGCTAGCCTTCCACTGGAGGTCTGTTAAACTGAAGCACCAATGTAACATGAGCGACATTGTGACAATGTAAATAGCACCAAGTTCTGATTTTAGAGACGTTTTATATAAATATTATGTGCTTGATTGACATACATCATTAATCTGTCAGGTAATACTTCGCATAACATGTTTTCTCACTAAAATAACTCAGGTGCTTGTAGTTTAGCTAAGTGCATCGATGGGTTTTTCTTGTTTTATGGTGCTGAAAAAGTCCTGAATTTTTTCTGTCATTTGAGTGGGAACCCTGAGCAGTTGTAGTAGTAGTAGTAGAGATTAGTTGTATGTGCAGTAGTCTTGTACACTTGCTGTAAATTGTATTGTAATGATAGTCTTGCACACACCGACTAAGTGCATTACCGTCGGATGACAAGTTGACAATGTTTTAGTAGAAGCTGGGTCTCAAATAAAAGCCGAGTCTCTAATACAAGCCAGGGGTCTATGTCATATGTTTTAATAGAAGCAGTTTCATAGTATTACTAATACAACTGACACAGCGCACTGTATATGTTTATGTATAGACGATGTTTGAAGACGTGAGTGGGTTTGGTGCATGGCATCGCCGTTGGTGCGTGCTAAAGAACAGTCACCTCTCGTACTGGAAGTATCCTGATGATGAGAAAGAAAAAGTAAATTTCTTCTCCTTTTCATGTAGTTTTATGTTGTTGCTGTCAATTTCCTTTTGCATGAGTCGTTTTCGGTAATTTTTTAAATGTTGAAACATAATTGTATTTTTAAAAGACTATACCCCCGTTCTCCAGTGGACAGCATTCTGAGATTAACAACTGTCTGGAGGATAAGAGGGAAGATTACCATCATTGTGTATCCATGCTGATAATGGACAGCTGTTATAATGGCAGGTTTACATCATTTTTTTGCATTTTTGTGTCCCACGTTTTTTTGTATAGATTATGCTTTCTGTTCCATTATGTTTTTTTATGTATGCATGGCCTGGAAAGGCCATCTCTGAAATGATCTATCATGTGTTGAGTGAGATGTTAAACCTCTATTTAGTCACTCATTTAAAAAAAACTATTTTAAGTGTGCTTTTCAGTTAAGGCAGTGTGCAGTATTTCTTAGCTGCTCTTAGTCTACCAAGAATAGTAAGAGTCATTATTTAAGAAAGGCATATCAAAATCACCTGTTATTGTTTGCTGAAACAAGAAAAGCCCAGCTAACGCAAAGGAGAACGCACGACAGCAATGCATGTGTGAAGGCCCGATGCGAACGAAATCTAAGTCCACCACGATGTTTCATTTAGACTCGACGGCAGATGACGCCTAGTACCATATACAGTACATGAATTTCAGTATTCTGCGCCATGTCCAATGCATGAATTCCAATATTGGCTGACATTGTGTACGATGTATTTACATACGCCAGATGGTGCCACTGTCTCGCGTGGATGCTGCCATTTGAGTGGTCGAATGCAACTATTCTGAAGACAGTATTCAAGTTTCATGCCCCCATATGGAGAATTCCTTGAACGCAGGGGGGAGGGCGAAATTTAAACAAGTGAAAGCTACGTTTAATGCTATAAGTTTCATATGCATGCTGTCCCGGTCTATGTCTAGTGATTTCGGCACAATTCGCCATTGAAATGTGTCTTTGAGGCCACAATCGCCGAAAAGTCCATAAAACCCTATTTTGGCGTTCAAGGTCATCCAAGGTCGTTGAATTTGGTAGCAATCGAGAGCCAGTGTACGACTTCCTATTAGTAATTAATAGTAACCTAGGCCCTATCTCGCACCGTTATTGAGATACGGCGACTTATTCACTAAAAAAATCGCAAATTTTTCCCAACCCCCTCTCATTTAGTGCTTTTGTTTAGGGTGACCCGTTCGAATTTATGGAAAAGCTTTACGGTTCCTGAATCAGTCTTCCGGGCAGCTGACTGTGAAGATTTGGTAATCCTAGCTTGCACTGTTTTTGACTGATCCACCCGTGTGACAGACAGACGGACAGAATTGTGATGGCTAAGACGCGCTATAGCAGTACCTGCTGTCGCACGTAAAAACGATGGGAATGAAGTAGATTTTGTAATCTTAGTTCTCTAACTGACAGTAAATGATGTAGATATTGCATCTATGACATTGAATGTGATGGGTGGATTGCAGAGTCCGATTGGAGCGATAGACCTGAAGCGCTGCATCACGGAAGAGGTGGGGCTTGTATCCCGTGACGTCTGCGCTCGACCAAACACCTTCGAGTTGCTGACGGTCCGTCGACAGCAGGCTGGCGATTGCGACACGCTTGTCACTACATGCTACGATACCTTGTCTTCAACCAAGTACGTGATACAATGGTGGCACTGCGAATTTAAAAAGTGGGTGGTGCAAATAATCTGCCAGCAAAGCAAGCAGAGAAATTTTTTTGTACCTTAACACTTTTTGTCCAGTAGGGATACAGCAGTTTCTTATCTGCAATACTCTTAACAGTGGTGATCACTGATCACTTCAGCAATTTATTGGAGATTAAGTGTACGAAATTTGACCTATACTGTGTTGTGCAGGTCGTGAAACCCTACTCACTCACTCACTGTTAGAAATTTTATTGAGATTCGTTTAGATTTGACACTTCTGTCATACAGTGTTTATGGTGTTACTTTTTTTGGACATGGTGTAGTTATCGGTGTCTGCATTTTCTTGATGTTTTAGGCACTGGCTGTCGTCGGACACAAAGGAAGAGAGATTAGCGTGGACTGCTCGTTTGAACGAGGCGCTTGCCAACCTACGAGCCTGGCATGCTGATGCGCTGCGCCCCATCAAACGTCCTCAGCAAACAACTACTACCTAGTGTTGTGGTGGCTGGTCACTGAACTAAAAGATTTAAAGACTGCACCTTGCAGTCTAATGGCTACCTTATGTGGGTCCTAGTTCTGTTCAAACTCTGGTTCCTTTTTTCGCAATTTGTGAACAAAAATTTGCCAAATTAAGTCGTTGTATGGGGGAGAGATTGTAGTTTGGAATGCCATTTTGTATTCTGTATTTTGCATTCTGTATTTTGTTCTGTTCCAGCGGTGTTCATGATCACAGTGTCAAGTTGTCTAGAATTCTGCCAAATTTTAGACCTTTTCCCAGTTTTAGAGGGTACACCCCAAATTTTTGGGCTGTGTTTTAAAACTATACCCATTTTCAGTCATTTAAGAAGGTTTTGCGGTGATCAGGTGAGAAACCTGAAAGATTACGCGCTGAAAAATGCGAAATAGGCATGAGTAGCATGAGTATGTATGGGCGGCCATAGTTAATTTTTCTTTTATAGCTTATGCATTACAGCAGGAGCTATCGATCATCCATATGTGAACGGATTTACCCTACAGGCTGGAGCTACGTCTCTGTTTTGTACCTTTCTGCAGACAGTGCGGTAGTTGCTTGGTCGTTGTAACGTGTTTGATGTTTTGTTCTATTTTAGCTTCTCTATGCTGCTGCTTTTTGCCCCCTGTCCTCGAATAGACAGCATTATCACATTGACGACTGTCTGAAGGATAACAGGGAAGATTAGAACTACCATTATGTTAATTACATATGCATGCGTATAATGGAGTTCTTATAATTTTGGGTTAAGCTCATTTTTGTGTTTTGTGTTTCTGTAAAAGTTAAACTCTGTTTATTGTAAAGTTTAAACTTACTATTCCATTATTATGTGTTTGTGTGCATTTTGCCTGAAAAGGCCGTCCCAGAGATCACCTATACTGTGTCGGGCGGGACGTTAAACCCTACTCACTCACTGCTTTTTCCTACGCCACTTTATATATCTGTGTTTTTTGCTGTGTTCGATTAATTGGGCCACAAATGTTCGATATTGCGCCATTTTGGCTGCTTGTTTGTCATCTTCTTCATACCTGCTATCGCTGTAGTATATTTGTGTTGTCGACATTATGGTTTATAATATTTTGTGAATACATTCACCTGATGCAACATGTTTTGCAGTAGAGACTATTGTGAATATTATCGCCATATTCTTGCATTTTTGGATAACACTGCAATTACTGTAATATGTAATTGATCAGTAATCAATCAATCAATCGCTTTTATTTCAGGCAGCATGGCCCATAGAAACACAAGACAGACAGACAGGTATTGACAGACAACAATAAAAGCAAGGACAGACAATAGTTACATATGACAGTAAGAGGGTGGTGTTAAACTTAATTGTATTATTATTATTATTTTTATGTATGACAGAGATAACCTTATGATGTAATCTAGACGCATTATTTACATGTTCGTGAATGACTTATGCATGTATTTAAGATTTTTTAAAAGCTATTTACTATACAGCAACTATGGAATAACTGCTTTATTGTGGTAATGTGTTATTTTTATGAATGTGTAACTCGATTCTCTGTCTCAGCATATGTATTAACAGTTAAATCAGTTAAGTTAACAGTTATTAACAGTGCTGTAGTGTATAGTGTACTGTTTAACCTGCTTGGCCTCATAATTGAGAACAAAGTTGATATAATTAGGGCTGCGGATTTTAACGATTAATTTAATCGTTAACTAACAAAGAAAATTAACGATTAATTTTATTTTTAACGATTAATCAACTCAGCCTTTTACTCACTCACGTACGATATAAACCGGAAGTTGTCGGCTGTTCAATTCTGCCGGATACATGGTCAACAAGAGACGTTCGTTGCTGGATCCATCAACTGTGAACATGCTTGTTTGTCTCCGTGACTGGTGTCATTAACATTAAAAACCTAAAAGGTTCTTAATTCATTAACACTTTCAGAGAATGTAACTCTACAGTGACTTTTTTTTATTGATATTATGGTTTAAACAACGCATTTTCAATGACTGAATTTTAACTAAAATTAATGATTAATTAATCGTTAAATTTCAAAAAGTTAACTATTAAAAAAATTTTAATCGTTACCAGCCCTAGTTATAATGATTGATAATGTGTTTGTACATATTAACCATTTTGTTTCCGTGACCAGACTACAACAGTTACCAAAACTAAATGAGGTCCTTTCATTTATTGTTTCCATTGGTTTGATGTCTAAGTGCAAAATTCTAGGTGGGTTAAAGATTCATTAATTTGTCTGGCATATTCTTCCCAAAAACCGAAGTGAAATATGTTATCGAAAGGAATGGTTCACTGCGTTATCCGTTATTATACTTTGAAGTTTGAACTAACATGATATTTAATCTTGCACTAAATCTTTTTACTGAATTAGGCCATCAATTCATGATGTTACGCATTGAATTTTGGCTCCCACTACTTCTGGAATTGCTGTTTTTTAGTGTAAATAGAATTTTGATCATGATAATGCATGCATGTGTATGCAATATAAAGGAACAAGCTGGCTTTTATATAACAATATTTTGCTGCATTATTTGTTTATGATGTAATGGACAAAGTTTGATGTTTATTGTGGAGCTAATATATTGATTTATCTATAGCATAGAGTGTTATAGACATCTTTGCATTTAATACCATGTTATGTATATGTTAATATCCGAGGGGCTTCTGTGCATACTGAGTGATATGACGTTATCATAAATATATTACAGTGATCACTCTGTATTTTTTTCTCCGTAAATTCCAACTTGTTCCCGTGCAATTACAATAATTTTGTTAATCAGAAGCATAGTTTGCTAAGGTGCATTTAAGCAGGCATATCTAGGGCTAGACGAAAATCACGAATTCACGGAAGCCATGAATTTTGGCGCTTGCCGTGAATTTTAGCGTTTTCCGTGATTTGCTGTGAATTTTTGCACGGGCTGCACTTTTGCGTCAAAACCCGTAAAATTTGATTGTTAAACATTGAAGCTAAGCATCTTGCTTCATATTTTTGTACTGAAGACTATGGACTCAACAGTTACTGTACTGTAGCACTGCTGTGTGTATACCTGGATATAGTTACTAAAAACTGTTCCTGAAAGTTACTAAGAACGATTAATGTTAGTTATTTTGTGAGACGACGATACATGACTGATTTGTTGACTATGCAGAGAACAAAAATGTTTGTCAATGAGACGTTTTTAACGCTATATATGACCGTGAATTGGCACCGTGAATTTTGCGACTTTTCTAAAAGTATGCCGTGATTTTTTCACTTTTGCACTGTGATTTTCGTACAGCCCTAGGCATATCTATAAAACATTGCAGCAAGGGTTAACAGTTTATTACACAGCGATTAATACAGAAATACAATGATGAAATGACTAATCAGTGACGTAATTATAATACTGACTGTCACACGTTATTGACATGACATGTTGCAGCTGGTGACTAATTCGGTCAAAGTTTGCATGAAACAATACTGCAAACGGTGTAATGCCTGTCACTTAACTAAGCATTGTGAGTTCAGTTATGTATATACAATGTATATACACCGTGTCTCAAAAAAACAAGCCGACCCTTGCACTACCCAGTATGAATTTGTTGTTGAAAATGGCCAAGTACGACTTTTGAATTTTGCAAGGTAATGTAGCAACAGTATTATGGTGAGGTGGGCAAAACTATAGTAGTAATTCACGTCAAGTTTCTTTTTCATGTTGCATGCCAGAAATTATTAAAATTATTAAAATGTTTAACGCAGCTATTCAAAAAAATAAAAAGTGGCTTGCTTTTTGTGACAGTGTACAATTAGTGCTATAATTATACTATTCAACTAGTAGGCCTACTAGTAGCTTTCTACAGTGAAGCAGTTGCAGTTAGGTCTATTTCATCAGACAAGTTTCAAGCAACAGTGACTACTACTGCAACTAATTATCTTTCGGTTTTGTTAACAAACATATTAGCTTGGACAAGACGAAAGAAAGTTCCAAAATTAGAGCAGGTTTTTACGGGTTTTCCCGTTGTCCAACCTATTTGACTCTCCGCCCGGTCTCGTAGTCATAAAGCAGCGCAACAAGACTTAGTGCCCCACAACTCCCAGTTTAGTTCAGTTCGGTTTGGTGTACATGTAATGATGTAAACAGGTCTTAGCAGCAGCGATACTCCAACGTGGTTGGTTGGTCGATTGCAGGGCTGCCATTTGGTCCCTTTTTTCGTTTTTAAACACTTGGTCCCTAACAGGCCCAAATTCTGTGTAATTGGCTATTTTTCAACTTATCCTGACTAAGTTTTGCCTTTATATTCGAAAAATGTACCAGGTAGTGATTGCAATCCTGAGATCCCGAATCATGCGATTGGCGACGTCCCAATCCCGGGATTTCTGGATTAAAAAATCGTTATAATCGCATTTTTTCGAGCGTGAAACTGAACTATTACATGCCTTTGGTTAGTATATTCACATTCGTGATGTCTAGTATGGTTATGTACAGCAGCAATAATGACCATAAATGTGTTCGGTCGTGACATTTGGTTTCGTATTAGGCTTAATTTAGGCCCCTTTTTGGTCACTTTTAGGTTCTTTTTGGCAAGTTCTGAGATCCCTAAAGTCCCTATTTTTGGCTACTATATGAGTGGCAGCCCTGCGATTGTTTAAGCCCGAGCTACATTGTTGTACAGGAGATAAACTATTGTTTTATTTCAGCACAGTGGTACTGAGCGAAACAGCTGAGTCTTACCCGTTTTATATAATACGACCAGATACAGTCAAAATTAAAAAGCACTGCAGCATATTCACAAATACCATATGTATAAGTTACACTCCGTTTACACGACGGAGCTGTTTTTCGTGAATTCTTGCAACAGGCATTATCAAGCTACATGTAGCTCGTAGAGCCAGCTTGTCGAGCAAACTTCGTCGTGTAAATGGGGTATTAGTGACGCGACACAATCGTAGATTGCAAGCAACGCGATGTATCACGACGTGTTTGATAGGCTTACAGTACACCTCCGGTCCTCCGGTATAATACTAGGTCCCGGAAGATACAGTCGTTGCCTTGGCACATCCTGATTGCTGAAATCAGCATCTAACAAAATAATGTGAGTATGTGACTGACAAACGGCTATTCATTCCGTCCAACCGCTATATACACTGTGAGGCATAAAAACACCAAATTTTTTTAATCATAACTTGAAGAAAAGTGATCCAATTTTAATAAGTTTTGGCACGAATATTGCTGATACAACTGGCCATCAAATGACTGGTTAGTTTCCCACCTCACCCATTGTCTGTTTCTGCACTACCTGGGGAAAGAAAACGAACAGAATAATGCATTTTAGCCACTGGTATTATTGCTTAATCAAAAAACACATATTTTGTCCATACTTTATTGTCTTAGCTGATTGTCTATTTAATTGTCCATTTTTCGACTGCCTACAAAAATGTTTGAAATGTTGGCCCACGAACATGGGCTCGGCTCGGAGATAATTTCTCCATTCGTTGATAGCAGCGTCGATAACGTTCTGCTCCAGACCAATCTAGACTTCACCAATTGCTTCTTGAATTCATCAATATTCCTGAATGTTAGGCCTATATAATAGACGTGCTGCTGCAAAACAGTCAAACCTTGTAAATTATTGGCTGTTGGTGGCCACATATCCGGAAAGATGAAATTTTAAAAGTTTTTTGTTGATTTTAATACATATTTTGTCTGTTCTGTTTTTACCATGTAGTGCAGAAGCAGATGTTGAGTGAGGTGGGAAACTGAACGGCCATTTGATGTCCAGTTGTGTCAGGAATATACGTACCAAAAATTATTACAATTGGATAACCCTTCTTCAACTTATGGTAAAAAAATTTGATGTGTTTTTATGCCTCACAATGTAGTATAGGATGCACTGAAAACTTAAAGGTGGTGTATAGCTCTTTATAGGAAACCCATTTTAGAGCAACGGAGCGTCACCTGCCAACTGGTGCAACAGACTGACAGACCACGCGCCATGATAACATAGGTCGCAGTAGCCGGCAGAAGCAGCGTCGCCGGTCACAAAAGCCGGAAGCAAGACAGACGGTCTCAAACTCCGACAGAGGTGCTTAAAAGTTTAATTGTGTCCATAAATCGCTTCCTCAAAAATGGGGGATTTTCGACACAAATTTTGTATTTTGAAAGAAAATTTTCCGACAGGCTAAAATTTGGGAGTGGGCACCGAGCCCCTGTTCCGAACTTACGACGCCAGTCACGCCACTGACTGGGCATCGTTGCTATTTCTCGTTGATATTTGCCAGATAAGCTAATGTCATTCTGCAAACGATGTCCTCCAAACCTGGCTGAAAAATTGGTTTGAAAAAGCTTGCTTTTCTTTCTAGGTTTTGGAAAAGAACCTTAAAAGTCAAAATGTAAAAAAAGTTTCTTTTCTATTTGTTGCGCAATGTAATATAGGTCATATTTAAAGTTCACTTAATAAAGTGATGTATACAGTGCTGTATTCTGTATTCTGTTGGTACTAGATTAATGCACCCTGCTATAATTTATAGTAAACGACGAGACCTGGAGAGAATGGAGCAGTACAATCTTCCCGGATCGTAATTACAGTCTATGTGTGCGATCTTATTAGACTAATCTTTACACTAATCCCATCTTAATAAAACCAGGAAAACTGTACACTGAAACTGTAAACCTGAAATTTAAAAACTTTTCTTACAAAACTTTTCAGCCCTACTAGACCTACTAACGCTGTTCGGGTTTTACTCAACGTCTCGCGTAAAAACTTCAAACGTGCATACACCGAGCGAAGGAAATGAACCGAACTGCCATCAGTTCGTTCGTCGATTACCTCTCGAATTCACAGATTTTTACTACACTGTATAACGGAATGTGGAAAGCACTATAGGCTCCTACATTTCGTCACAATACCTACAATACGTACACAATCCGCTGAGAATGTCGCTGACAACTAAGGCGCGAACAGAGCGACGTAACTGAACTGAACTGACATGGTTGAGTTTTTGACGAACTGGCCAATGGGCGAGCCCATTGATCCTTAGTTGATGCGTACGTGCCCGTAGTAACGTAAACACGGACGCCGTTAAACTAAGACCTAGGCCCGTCGAGAAGGATGGAGGGGGTAAGTTACCCCAGACCCGCGACATTCGGACGGCCTCGCCGTCGCTCAAAAAATATAAAATACACCAGAATGCGCCATTTTAAAAAGCAAAATTTAAAAATTCTCCCACAGGGGCCCCGCGAGAATGTTTTCCCCGGGCCCCGTTGTGGATCTCGACGTTTCTGCTTAGACGGTGCCTACTGTAATGCATTACTGCTTGCCCGTTAGCCAGTTCGTCCAAAAACTAAACCATTACATTTCGGTTCAGTTACGTCGCTCGGTGCGCGCATTTACCAGTGTGGACGGACACTGGACCGGTGAAGCTGTTCAGTCAGTCAAGTACTTCGTAGACTTCGTCGTCGTCGTAGATGTCGTCGGCGGCGTGCATGTTGGCTGCTGACTCTGTGGCTCCTACATCGTCGTATACCTCGTCGCTCGACTGCGACCCTGCAGACGGCGGCCGACAGTGCACCATACCGCGACTCCTCGAAGCTCTCCAACCCTCCATCTCCTCCTCTTCCGTGTACTCTGCGATCTGTGAGACGACCGACGACCCCCCGGCGGGGTTCTGTCGCCCGGCCGTACCGCTAGTTCGCAGCGTCACCTGTCCGTCGTCCGCAGGCACCGCGTCGTCGTAAACCTCCTCGTCCTCGTCCTCGGGGACTGTTCCAGCGGTGCTCCGGACGGACAGATACGGCGATAGATCGACGACGGGCGGCTTGGCCGGCTTGCGCGGAGGACGCGCCGTCGCCTCACTGGGCGCCGGTAGACGGCGGTAGCGTCGGCCGTCGCTGCCGATCACCGCGACTTCTTTGGTGGTCGTACTGGAGGCTCCGCGGTCGGCGGCGTTGATCGGCTGACTACGCGAAGGACTCACGTGCTTATCTGCAGGTCTAGCCGGTGCTCTCGGTGACAGCGATCGGGCGGTGGCATCGTCGGAGGAGGAAACTTCGTTGGAGATTCCTGCAGTGGTCGGCGTGTCAGGCCCGGCAACGTTCCGCCGTGAAGCACCACCAACACCACGACCGCTACCGTTGCTGCCGCTGCTGCTACTTTCTCGCGCGTTCGGCTGGACCACTCCACCAGCATCCTTAAGCACCTGCAAAACATTTTTACATGTAAACTAGGTGGGCAAAAGCCTACCCACTCCCTGGAGGCATTCTGCCGAAATTGGTTAATCCATTATTATTTTTGTTATTCTACGACCGGTAGTGTCTCTGGTTCTGCCTATAGGTTACCTCTAGTAAATTAAAACTATGCCGTCACAATCCTCATGAACATCGTTGGTAACTTGATACGTTACCTAATAAACTCAATTGCAGCATTTTCCCGGGGATAACACTGCTAGCCCCGTTTCAAGGGTAGGAAAAGGGAAAGTCAAAAGAGAGAAAATGAAAGGGAAAATAAAAGTAAGGGATAGGAATTGGAAGCGAAAGAGAATGGGGATCGCGGATAGCCCCCGTACTAATTTCGGTTTAAAGGTTGCACTGAGCACCTGATTCGACCGAGTGTTTGCCTGGGCCGCCGGCGTCGGATAAGTCCCCGCCGCATCTTCTCGCACCGCCGACTGTTTGACGTTATCCGGCGACGAGGATGTCGAGTTCACAGCGGCTCTAGAGGACTGAACGTCGACGCCGCCGCTGTTCGCCACCTGCGTCACAACACAATGAGTTTTAGGCCTATTTCGCACACTTGCGGCTGGGAGAAGCCGTATATAGCTGAACAACAGTGCAATTTACACAGTGCAAAACAACGGTAGGCCTAGTAACATTACAGTCCATAAGCGCAGATAGAAACGGTGGCAAGAATAACAGCACAATCCATAATAAAGCAAACAAGAAGCCCAGCTGTCGCTAGGGAAGACGCGCTACAATCTATACAGTTCCTGTTGCAGCACTGACCTTCAAGGTCATCCAAGATTAATGATTTTCATGCCATTTGAAAGCCAATATCGTACTTCCTATTACATGTAGGCCTTAGCGATCAATAGCAACCTAAGCCTTATCTCTCACTGTTTCCAAGATATGGCCAGTTTTTCATTGAAAAACTCCCATTTTTCCTACCCCCCCTACGTTCAGCCCCAATTTTAAAAATGTTTATCTTGCACTAAATCGCTGAAAGTGTGCATGGCTAAGTTTAAGACACGTGGCTAATTATTCGTGTAAAACGTTTTTCCATAAGACCAAAAAGTTAGCCAAAGTACATCTGTTACAGAGAGACAGAGTGACAGACGGACAGACAAACAGACAGACGACGACAACTATGCCAATAGCTCGACCGTTACTTAAGTACGGTCGGCTAAAAATGATTGAAACATTTTTGTTCGTGAGGTTGGGAGAAGGACGGGTTAGTTGAAACATAGCCTGGAAGTTAACAGTAACGGCGGTATTATACTGACCGACGGAGGCAGCTGCTTCTTGGCCGGGGTCGGCGGTGGACCGTTCCTGCGCTTGACGAAGTCCTTCTGCCACGGCGGAGCTGAACTGGCCTCGTCGCCGGTAAACTCTGCAGCCGACGGAGGACTGGTCACCACCGGTGACTTTGCCGGCTTCAGCACATCATCAGACGTCGTACCGGTCGATTGCCGAGACGAGCTGGTGGGCCTCTTGCAGCTGAACGGTTTCTGAGCGGTAATCGGAGGCCTCCTGCTGGTAGTCACCACGGGAGAGTCGGGGTCGGTAGACGGCATCCCATGCGGCTTGGCGGCCACTCGAGCCCCCGCCGGCAACGCTGAGGCCGTCGCCGCGGTCGTCGGTTTCTTGCTCGGTAGCGGTTTGACGCCGCCGGCAACCGGAGATGGTCGATCGCTGGCGGTGGGGGTGATCTTCGACGTCAGCTGCTGACGCTCGCCCAGCTGAGCGATGACGCTTTTCATCGCCGCGCTGCCATTCGCCATCTCCGCGCAAACTTTCTAGGCCTACAGTTCTACACACAGTAATATAGGCCTAGGCTACTGTTGATATTTACTTCTGCAATAATCTCGCCAGCCAGAAACTGTGTAAATACGCTCGTTAATGGACGAGAAAATCGACGAAGTGAAAAACGTAGCGGTGTCGTCACAATACACATCGTATTGGTTCATGTGAACGTCTGGCTGAGCGAATTTCCGTGTTCATCAGATACGGGCTGAGCTGCGAGCCATGTCGTACCTTCACCTACACAATGTCCGGTTGAATAGGCCTGCTCTATAGATCGTATACAACAATAAACGGCTGATAGCTGACAATCCAGTGTGTGTATAGGCTTGGCTCCCCACTGCTAGCCCACTGTACAGCTTCTATGCAGCTCAGTAACCACATAATGGTTCATATGCGCCTACATGATTGAAGCTCACTCAGGGTAAGGAGAATCGGGATCGCCACCCACAGCGGCTTCATATGGTTTGAAAGTTGAAATTTACCACAGACACTGCAAATTTTTGACAGACGGGCTAGTTGCAAATTTCCCACATGAATGCTCAAAATTTTAATTTTGCTTTTAAATTTTTACCGAAATGGGAGCTTCTAGCCCCAAATTTTGCATTTCTTTGATGAAAGTTTTCCAAAATTAATATTTTCCGACAGTTATCCTACAGTATAAAATTGCCTTCTTTCCTGCCCCCCACCTCCGGCAATGACGCAACGCGTACCCACTAATTTCACTTTAAAAGTTGCATTGCATAGCTGTGTCGTTGTCAGAACTCTTGTCAACAACGGTAACACTGTCACGTACAACAGTGGAGTCAATAACTTCTATTCGAAAATGTGCAGCGTCGGTCATAGCACAGTGCTACAGAGATGACGCGGCTGTGGCTGCTGCAAGACCGTAAACGACGACGTTCGCCGTAACGCGCGCGATGGCCACTGCATCACACTTGCCGGTAAGCCCAGGCCTGTATAGTGCTGCAGAAGTGACAATAGTGGTTAGAAGACAACGTGCACAATTTTGTGCTAAAAATTGTTCTTTTAACTGAGTATATTTTTTATCTGTCATAACTGGAGTAATCGAGCGTTAATTTATTGTATCAAGGGCGTTTAAGCCTACTCAATTTACCGTTATCGTAAAGCCGATATAGCGTCCCACCCGCAAGCGCAATTCCACGCATGGTTGATCCGGTTGGGGACTGGCAGTCTGGCCATGCCTATTGCTCATTCTACGCAGTCATATCCAGCCGGCCAATACGGATTTCTGTTCGAAGCAGCACATGTGAAGATTGTAAACAAATAGCCTAATAAAGATACAAAAACACGAAATAACCGTCAAGCGGAAATTCTGCCCAATGCACACGATTGCCAAACAACTTTCAGCTTTACGGGGCTTTGCCCCTTGACTTCCTGACCGGGGACTCTGTGCCAGTGCCCCTGGAATTCGATGGGGCTATGCATGCCTGTAACGGATGAACACTGGCCAACAGGTAGGTCGTAAAAGAGAACTTTTTGCACGAATAATTAGCTATGTATGTGAAACTCGGGCATGAAAAATTGTAGCCATCTACTCCAAGGAAAACATTTTCAAATTGGACAGTGAATGAAAGGGAGTAGATAAAATGTGCGTTTTTCAACGGAAAACTGGCGGTGAGAGATATAGCCTATACGGCCAAGGTTAGTAATTATCACTAATAGAAAGTGGCATACGCTCTGTCAGATTAGATGAAAATCATTGACCTTGGATGACCTCGAAGGTCAGTGATAACCAGTACTCTGGGCTATCCTATAGCGACATCTGGGCTTCTTTTTCCAGCTTAATTCTCCAGTGGATTCAGTGAGCGCGCAATGCGCAACAGCTGTGCGTCCGGCGACGCTGCGTCACTAAACAGAACAAAATAATGAAAAGGTTAAATAAATGAATGTATTTTTATGTTCAATAGCGCGCGTTACTGTAGCGCCGTCACCGTCAGCTTGAAGCACCAGTCTGTTTCAGTGTTTTACTAGTTTCTGTAGCTCTCTCAGCAACAAGGCGTGCGCAGAGTACCAACTTATCGCAGGTGCGTGCTGTTTGATTGGCGAAGACGTTGCCGGACGACGATGCCAAGTTCAAGGCCGATGCTGTCAGTCAGGTGATGAGTACAAGAGTACTGATATATTGCATTTCCAAGGTATTTTTGTTATTAATTGCAATAATATTGTAAATTGTTTTTTTTATTTGTGACACTATGTGGACGGTAAGCAAGGATATCACGTTTTATGAGAGAACGGAGAACGCAAAACTTGTGATGGTATGGCAGACTGGCGGCGCCGGGCATGGAGTAATAATTTGGGTATTATTTTCTCAAACAGTACATTTCGAACAGTTATCATTGAGGTACCCGGAATAGTCCGGCATCATAATATGTGAGATTTGGTGTGTCTTAACTCATGAGCTGTCTTAACTCATTGGTTCACTGTAACTAAACCCTAACCCTGACACTCATTGCATTGTTGTGCATGACAGAGCCGCGCTGTCCTATACAAGGAAAATATTAAAATTTCTGTCAGACCCCCACTTTTTATAGAAGGATTAGGATCAGAATAATTGTTTGACAGGGCCCCCGGTAATTGTTTAGAATAACTTCGCCACCTTAAACGTGTACATATATGACAGTAATGTGTATCAGTAGAGTGACTGTTCCTTATGGATGTTTTTTAGTTAACATTTTGGCGAATAGTGTTGGTGGCTTGGTGGCTCAGTAGTTAGGGCGTTGGATACGAGACCGAAAGGTCCACGGTTCAGTGCCCAGCCGATGCACTACGAAGTAACAGCCTTAGGCAAGTTGTTCACACCTTCCTGCCTGTGTAGGTGCAAGTGTCTAGTGGTTACTCATAACTTTCAGGTTGCGGTTTGATTCTCACTGCCGTCATTTGCAAGCAACTTTGAGCAAGTTGCTAACCTACTATGTGCTCAGGCCAACTCAGCCTCCTACCCTTCGTGGGACGGGAAATGA